>Ga0180732_1000697_pt1 | contig 25687 bp, 18 predicted proteins | sample KR11_01MetaG_FD_148674 | JGI IMG/M metagenome (GOLD analysis project Ga0180732, IMG submission 148674) | Groundwater microbial communities from the Olkiluoto Island deep subsurface site, Finland - KR11_0.1 MetaG | ecosystem: Environmental > Aquatic > Deep subsurface > Groundwater | place... | reverse complement strand
TTGATAAAGGTTTGATATTTACAAAGCGGGCTGGTTTTAAAATGCTTTCGTATGAGGGAGTTAAAGTCGGCGGCGTCATAAATATCGTGGGAGTGGACGATCCGGCGGTATCAATACGTCTCAAGATGAACCCACCTGCCGAGGAGGCTGTTTTGCAACACTATTCTGAAAAGGAATTTACACTGCTTTTGAAACACCGGCCGACAGTAATTCCAGCTTCGGTTCAATTTTTTGACCTTCAATTGTCAGGGCACACCCATGGAGGACAAATATTCCCGTTCAATTTGATAACCAAATTAGTGCATCCCGCCAAAACAGGCCTGTCTCAAGTAGGTCATGAAACATGGCTCTATGTAAATCGCGGCATAGGGACATGGGGGCCTCCGATTCGCTTCATGGCTCCACCGGAAATGACAGTCATCGAATTGCGTCCCGCTATGGATTGATAAATAATGGTGTGTTGCTTTCAGGCAATATTTTACTGTCCCGTGCCATTCTAAATAGCGTGTTAACTGCTTCTTCCCCTTCTTTGCCTAAATTCAGGGTAAAATCATTAACATAAAGATCTATATGCTGACGGATTACCTCTGAAGACATTTCCTGGGCATATCCTTTAATATAATCATCCGCTTCATTTCTGTGATTAAAAGAATATTTCACGCTCGATTGTATTAAGTCCTCTATTTTTCCAGCAACCGAAGATGTTACATCTCTTCGAACGGCAATACATCCCAGAGGAACGGGTAGTGATGTTTTTTCTTCCCACCACTCTCCCAGATCAGCAATGCTGATAAGGCCGTATTCTCCATAGGTAAACCTGCCTTCATGAATTATAACACCGCAGTCGTATTCATCCTTTTGTATTGCAGGCATTATCTTTTCAAAAGGCATTGGCACTACACTGGGCTTTTGGGATAAATAAAGACCAAGCAGCATGTGGGCTGTAGTCCACATGCCTGGCACAGCTATTTTTTTTGAAGAAAGCTTTTCAATGTCAAACCCTGGCTTTGCGACTAAAAGAGGACCGCAACCTCTTCCCAGGGCCGCTCCGCTTCGCAGAAGAGCATATTTTTCAATAAGATGACCGATTGCAGCAAAAGACAATTTAGAAATATCATAAACACCTGCTTTTGCTTTCTGGTTGAGAGTTTCAACATCTGCAAGTTCTATTTCAAATTTAAGCCCCCTGCAATCAATCAGATTGTGAGCAATCGCATAAAAAATAAAAGTGTCATTAGGGCAGGTTGAGTATGCGAGTTTTAATTTTTTATCCATGTTTAATACCAGTAGTGATCTTGTACACAGACCTTACTTCACTCCCTAATGTCTCCGCATCACCTACAAGCAGGAAAACGGGTATTTGTAAATGCTACGTTTTCCTCAAACTTGGCAAATGTTACAGCCGCCCGCCCCTGCTTGTTAGAGTGTATGAGGTTAGGCAAAGAAGTTGAAATATTAATACTATGATGTCCCATAGTCCTCACAAGTTTAAAAGTTGAGAACGTCCCGGTAGTCCCCCCAGATGTGACCGAGCCCCTATTCTTTTTCACCCGCCCAGAATCTGGATTCGGACTGTCCCTGAATCCTTTAGCATCTTTTGTATTTCTGTTGGTAAATAGATTTGTTGATTTCCGGTAATGGCCAACCGACCAATGTAGGATTCTCCTGTTTTTAGATTCATTATCCGGACGGTCACTTTCTGCTTGTTTTCTGTGCTAATACCATCTTCGGCAGCAAGCTCCCTCTTCTCCTTTGGGATAATAATCTGCTCTTCATGGCCATCCTCAGCCACTTCCCATTCAATCAATCGCATAATATACCTCCTTTAATCTTGATTTAAAGACCTATTTTTTCTTTGAAATGATGACGTACCTGCTGGTTACGCCGATTATTTTTCTCTTTTGCATGGCGGATACTACATTTGCCTTAAAACGCTCTGAGGAGAGTGGCGCCTGAAAAATATGGGTTTCCTGCCAGCCGCTTTGATTTAGAATCCAAAGGTAATCATTGATTAAAATCGAATTTATCCTGGTCTCGTTTTTGGCAGGGGTGTTTTGGAAATCGCGCCAGTCAGCATTGATAAATGCCATCTGTGTGTTCTTTTTGGCGTTTGAGTGTGCCAGCGCGAAAAAGCTTTTTAGAAATTTTAGATATTTCTCTTTTGATAGTCCTGATATGCCATCAGGGTCGTAGTTGTTTGATTGCTTTTTAAAATAAGGCGGATCAAAAATAATCAGATCCGGTTTGGTTTTACCTTTTATTGGCCATTTTAAATTGGTGATATCCCAGAAACAGGGTTCAATTTCCGGTCGTGTATCCGGCCGATCGTCCATGTCAAAGCTCCAGCATTTCCGGTTAAACGCGAGACAGGTGTCAGCCACCACTCCACCGCCAGCCATGGGATCAAACACCAGATCGTTCTGATCTGAAAAATAATACAGAATGTGTGCAATCATTTGGGCCGGGATTCGACCGGGCCAATCGTCTCCGAAACGTTTATCACAATCATTCCAGTTCCACAGGTCCCATGTGCGCAATCCCCAGTTAAGCGCCTTGAATCTATCAAGATCGCTTTTGCCCTCCAACGCAATGGACCAGACAAGAGGCTCTGCCCAACCATGCTTTTCAGCCACCTGTGGAACAGTAAATCCTTTCGATAAATCGGCATTTAGAAAATTTGGCAGCTCTGCCATTTTTTCTAAATGGTTCGATACTGTCCTTTGTATTACACCTAATCTCTTTGCGATTCTTTCTTGGGGAATTACCATACGATTCATTCGGAATATCTTGAGGTCCAAATCTAATTGGAAGGTGGCTTTAAGGTCAGCGATATAGTCGTCTACCGTTCGTCTGGATCGTCCGATCGCCTGACCAATCTCATAGGAAGTCAAAAGTGGGTTATCCTGGTATGCTCGACGGGCGGTATTTCTTGCCTCTTCTTCGTTTAATTGGAGGGGACCTATTGCCTTTTTTGCTGCGTAGAGCAGAGGATCCAAACCATCCAGCGTTATAATGTGAACCGGTATTTCGGTTGCGCCGATCTCCTTGTATGCATGCCAGCGATGGGCACCATCAAGAATGCGGTATTTATCATCATAGTTCGGATGAATCTGCACCTCGATGGGATTGATCTCAAAACCATCGCGCATGTTTTCGGCAAACATCGAGACACGTTTTAAAGAAACCCCTTTCCGTGGGTATATGTCCTCATCCAGGATTATTTGTGTAGTGGGAACTGTGCAGGCTGTTTTTGCCATGGTGCCACTTTCTGCAATAATCAGGTTTGACATGTTTTTTCAATGTATCTGCGTAAACAGATGTCAGCTAATGCGCTAATCAAGACGCTACACCGAACCTCCATTTAGGAGATTTGCCATTGTTGGCTTTTCTCCTAAATGTATTTAAAAAGATAGCTGAAAAATTTTATGCCTAAAAAACAGTATTTTGGTAATGTTGTGGGCCTTATGGGACGGGCCTTGAAATATTGATTACTTAAACGTCCCAGTATTCGCTCAAGATTTAATCGACATATCAATTTATCAAGGATGTCCCGAAACTACTGCCGAAAACGTTCAAAATGCCGTATTTGTACTTGGCGCAGTGATCTCCGTAATGCTCTATTAAGCAAGTTTTTACGTATCATATAAAGGTCCTTAAACACATAATGTTCCGGATAACCTGGACAAAAAGCGCAAGCTTTTTGGATCAGAGTTGATCCGCTTGTCGGGGAATTAATTGGTTGTATCAACTAAAGCTAATCACTATAAATCTATGGTATTTAACCATTCAGATAAGACTTTATCCATAGCATAAATTGCATTCCTTGCTTTATTTGAATCAAGTTCACCACGTTTATGAGCTTGGTTTAATGCCATGTACACCTTTAAAATAGGTTTGGCAGATGCAATCATAATTTGTGCTTTTATTTGATCACTGATATGAGCATGAGCTGCATACTCGATACGTTCTATTCTTGTTACCTGGTCTGGTTTATCTCTTGGCTTTTTTTCCCACCCATTTGATTGCCTGACTTTATCATCTGGGGCGAGTATCCCAAAAAAGTGATCGTAAGTTTGCCGCATCAGATAAAGCGCAGCGCGTTCAGGATCAGCTCGTGTACTGTGGAGAACTTCCCAAACCTGACGGTAAGTTTTAGCCAAACTTACATCAAACTTTTCAAGTTGCATAGCTCTTGACTCTGTATCGCCGTGATCTGTAAACGGACAGGGTTTATGTTCGAAATAAAAACCAACTGGATTAACATCAGCAATTGAAGCGGTATTAACATCAAAGACTTCTCCTGAGCCCACTATTGAAACGAGCCTTTTTTCATTATATTGCAAACTGGCGTTTAAATCATTTAATTGCTGGTTATAGGCGTTTAAAAAATCGATCCCACTTGACAATGTTGGAGCAACTTCAGGATCACTACCGTACTTCTCAGAAAGAGAAACCCAATATGGTTTGGCTGCTACGATACGATCACGTATATAGCCAGTAAGCTTCGCGCCATCACTAAACTTTTTGTGCAATTCATCAGCTGATTTTTCAGTCTCACCAAATAGAATCGTTATTGCACTGCTATCATTCTTGTCATTGCTCATTTTCCACTTCCCAACCAGTTAGTATATAGTTTCCGTCTAATATCAAATTTAAAACCACTTGACGAGTACCATTTTGATTTTTTTATAATTTTTTAATGTGTGTTTTTTAAAACAACTTCATTTGTTCTGGTGCATCGGCTTTTTGTTTCTTTTTGGTTTTTCCTTTTGCGTGCAGGCCGGCTTTCACTTCCTGTTCGTGGATTTCGTGGTTTAGTTTCAAGAGGCGCTTTAGGACTTCTTTTCTGGCATCTGGTTAAATTGTGTATCGAACACGGTCATTTTCCGGCAGGTAATCCACTTCGTAAAAATTGTGTGCCAGGTTTATGTCTGTCCAGCCATAAGCCTTTAAAACCGTTTCGTCCATTTGTTTGTGGAGTTCTCGCAAGTGCAGAATGCCACGGATGACCTCATTGAAAGTGCGGATACCTCCAGTTTTCGAGAGGGCGTTCTACTTCCACTAATGTGCTAATCAAGGGGGACCTGCCCAAAAGTGTTTTTGTGATATTTCTCGACAATATTGTGGCATAGTGAGAACTTAACTTATTGATTTTATTGAATGCAGTTCTTGACTAGATTGCTAATTTTTACCAAATTTGTATTTGGGCAACAGCCCGTCAAAAAGTGACACCGGAGCCCTTGTCATATGAGTAGATAAAAATCAAATATTAAACCGGCAATTAAACACCTTAAACGAAGAGAGGCTGGAGCATCCGAAATACTGATGAACTGTGTATTTGCTGTGAGAACATTTCTTGGACCTTCTTCTATTTAATTGCCGGGTTAATATCTTCTAAAAACTTTAAAATACAAGCTCCAATATTTTTGCGCTCTTCGTTACCTGAGTCGTCATACTCGTTGCTTAGTTCAGATAATCTATTGTGAATATCTTCAGGTGAAAGCAACTTTTTGTCTATCAGCATTTCAATTAGCTCGCTAAGTATGGCTTTATTTGATGTTGCGGTAAAGTAACTATAAGATGCTTGTTCTTCTTTTTCCATCTGTTTCACCCCCTAAATGAAATATACGGCCTAAAAGCTGTGTTTTTTATAGCTCATATCACAAACTATCTTGAATTACATTCAAAAAAACAAATGCTGTCGATATTGCAGCGAGTCAATACATGATCTGCTTCGAATCTGGTAGGAGGTGATCTTAGCCACTGCTCCCTTCCAACAGTTCGTAGTTCGTAGGGAGGGTTAAGCAAAGCAACATTATATCTGTGCGGTCATTATTATTGTTGGGTTTCGTTCCTCAACCCAACCTACCAACTATATTTTTAAATATTCAGATGTTATTCAGAGAAATCAAGAGACCCATCCTTAGTTATGGATACTTCACCACTAATAATAGGCGTGGAAGTCTTTGTTGTATAAGTCCCCAGCTTATTAGCCATAGTTGGAAAGTTCCTATCAGCTTTCTGAAAAAGGCTTTGATTATTATTCAAATGCTTTTGTCTTTGCTCATACAACCTTTGGTAAAACCGAAGAAGAAAGTCTGGGTCATTTTCCTTCGCTGTATGAATCTTTTTATCTAACAAATCGAGAGCCTTGATAAAGTCCTGCGCCAAGAGTTTAGCCTGCAAAACATATGACTTGCTTCCATCATGATTTGTATAAACAGATATTAATGCGCCTTGCTTTGGATCTCTGGTTATTCCTGATAAGGCTATGGATATAAACTGGTGAGCCAAACCGTGTCTGAAAAAGCTAACCATTATCTCTTGAATAGTACTCTTCCTGTAATTCTCGGGATCAACTCTTTTCATCCAATCATTACAAAATTCCTTAATGCATTCTTCTGTTCGTGCTTCTTTGACAATTTCATCTGTGTTCTTCCTGCTTGTAAGATATCCAAGTTGGTTCATCGCTGAGAAAACGGTCATTGCTAATGGGGCTGTACAACCGCCTTCTCTTTTCGCGTCCAGCTCCGAGTTAAGTAACGTATGGATGTCACATGCCAAGTAACCCATAATTACATTTTGAAAATATGATTTTACCTGAGTCTCTTTCTGCTCCAGTGACATATGTTCCATATTAACCATCCTTCCTCTTGAATATAGTGTGATTTTTCGGAAGATAATCGCTGTGGTTCAGCAGCAAGACCGGCGGCAAATTTTAATTTGCTGACGGGATTGACATGATAATTTTTTCAGGCTGCTGATCTCTTAATTTAAATTCTTGACTTTTTTATGTGCTTTTTAAAACAACTTCATTTGTTCTGGTGCATCGGCTTTTTGTTTCTTTTTGGTTTTTCCTTTTGTTTGTGGAGTTCGCGCAGGTGCAAAATGCCACGGACGGCATCATTGAAAGTGCAGATGCCTTCAATTTTCGAAAGGGCGTTCTACTTCCACTAATGTGCTAATCAAGATGTGACCGAGCTCTCTGCTGGGCAGACCTTTATTGCCAAAAGTGCATCCCCCGGATTCGGAAGAGACGAAAGATTTGAGATGCCGATGGCACCACTGTTTTTGCCTAGTCTGGTTTCTACCATATATAAACCATTATTATCATAACCAACAACGGCAATATGCCGACCACTTTCTTCTCCATTGAACGCAACGATTATTAATGACTCTTTGCACTCCAGGTGATGATAAACCTTTTCGGTATCGTCCAATACATATTCTATAAAAGTAAGATTAAACGCATTTTTTGATATTTTGAATGAATTTTGGTGTGAGTCTTCATGTATTTCTTTCATTAGTTTTAGACCACCAATTTTGCGAAAGCAGTCTTCTTGATGAAAATGATTATCATAGGCAATTTCATATTTATTTAATTCAGATAGCTCAATCCATGTTGCAAGTCGTTGTGTCTGATTAAGGCGGAGTGTTCGAAAGTGGTTACCAAAATATTCAGAGAAATTCATCTCTTCTGTGGGAATCCCGAAATGTCTGCAATAATCCTTGAAAACAGTTAAGATGGGTATTTTTGTGTAATAATTAGAGATAATTGCATAGCTTGCCAATATGCAAGTTGCACCATACTGAATAAATGAACATAATCGCGTACGAGGAACCATATCCGGATATCCCTAATGATAATTATATTTTTGGAAATCAGCTGAAGTCAGCAGCCAGAAAAGGTAAAATTCAGTTGGCAAATGACATGTTTTTCAAAAATTTCACAAATGCAAAAATGCTACGGCTTTTCCTGTACTGTTTTGTTATAATTTTACTTTATCTTTTTTGATTTTGGCTTTGACAACACACACTCTAAATTCTTCAGCGATACGATATTTGGGTGTATTTGTATGGGTAACATCGTAAACGAACCCATTATTTTCAAGAAGTTTGATTTTATGCATCAAATCTTCATGTTTATCTTCATAATAGAATAGACATCTCTCTCCACCGGAATTAAACATTACCCTGTTGTTAGGAAGGATAAAGAACTCACGTAATACTTTATATTCAGAATTTAAAAAATCATCTTGCATTTCCTTTATAAAGGCGGGCATTTGCTCGGCTATTTTAATAAATGTTTCCCTTGTTTTTGTATCTTTATCTATTTCTCGACGTTTATCAGTATATTTATCTGCAAGATATTTTCCTGCAGCCCCTGTAAATGCACCTAATATAAATGTGACAAGATGTGATATCATTTTTTTAAATTATGATTTAACGTCTCCGCATCATCTACAAGCAGGAAAACGGGCATTTGTAAATGCTACGTTCCCCTCAAACTTGGCAAATGTCACAGCCGCCCGACCCTGCTTGTTAGAAGGTATGAGGTTAGGCAAAGAGGTTGAAATATTAATACTATGAACGTTCCCATAGTCCTCACAAGTTTAAAAGTTGAATGTCCCCACTGTCATCAAAGTGATACATTCCATCAACGATACACCAACTTTTGTTTTTAATTGCGGTTTCTATAGGAATTTTCATATTTAAACTCTCACATTCAGATTAAATAATCCGCTTTCTTGATTTTTTTTGACCATAGGGATAATTGGGCTGTATGTTAAGCTATAAATCCACCCCTTATATCGTGGATATGCCTTACTTTTGTTCATAGTCTTTAAGTAGTCCACTAGCTTCGTGCCAAAGACCCTGTTGTGCTGGCTCGTAGAAGCTCTCAACATATTTATCTTTAAATCCAAAGTAATATTTTTCCCAGCCATAATATTTTTTCAAGTCAGATTCTTTTTTTCTATCCGACGCTTTCCATGCTTCTATAACGCCCTTTTTCTTCGATTCATCAGCCTCATTATAAAGCTCACGCCATCTGTAAGAAAGCATCATCAGTATTTCTGAACTTTTTACGGCAGCTTCAGCCATGTCTTCAGCCATATCGTCTATATTAATAATAATAGGCGCGCCAAACTTATATGAGATTTTACCCACAGCTTCTATTATATTAATAATTACTGTCCGGTCATCCTTTACTTTCGCTGACCATAGCTCTTTTGATAGTTGGTAATAAGTATAAATCTTTTCAAGCTCTTCAGCTCTCTTAGAATCGCCTTTTAACAAATTAAGCTCTATTCTAACAGAACTGACCGCATTGCCATAGTCTCTGTAATTTATTCCGCTTTCCAATAAGGCCTCAACTTTCTTCAATGCTACGTATGCCTTATTGCAATTTTGTTTATCCAGTTTATCCAGTTTATCCAGTTTGTCTAATTCTTGCTTTTTCAGGTATGGGAAAATCACATACTGTGCCGTCACAAATAAAAAACCTAAAATAAATATCGCAGTTAGCGCAAGGATATATGGTTTCTTGTTCAGATTTTTAGGTAATTTGGGTTTCAAGGATATACGCTCCCATAGTTTTTTCTGCGCTAATTTTTTCTGAGCAAGGTAAGTCTCGTTTTTTTCATAGATCACTCCACAATCAGGACACTCTGTAGAAGGAGCGTAATACTTAATTTTTGGCAGACGTTCATAGCCGCACTTAGTACATTTTTTCATAAAGCATTTCCTTCTTAGAGCTCGTTTGTCACCTACTGGTCCAGGAAAACAAAAAAAGTGCAATGGAAGTCTCAGGTTTTAAACAAACCTTCCGGCCCTTGCGGATACCGGCTTCCATTGCCCGATTCAATTTTTTAACAATAAAAAAAGACATTGACGTTGTTTCCACGATTTAAATTTGAGTATGCTTTAGCTAACACCCTGAAAATATCAAATCAATAAGATCTTTCAAGTTCAATAATCGCTTGAATTCAGATTTGTGTCAAAAAAATTGTGGCCGGTACTCCGTTGACATATAGTCCACCCCACCCCTCGAAGACTTGAGCAGGGGGGTACTTTTATTTTCCGCTTAATTGCTCAACGTAATCCAGATCACCATCCAACAAAAGACGTTTCTTTCGTTCTTCATCGGAGCATTTAAGACTTCTTTTCTGGTATCAGGTGAAATTGTGTATCGTACACGGTCATTTTCCGGCAGATAATCCACTTCGTAAAAATCATGAGCCAAGTCTATATACTCCCAAACATAAGCCTTTATAAAAACTTTGTCTATCTTTAAACTCAATTCTCCATGTCCTTGACATGTTTTTTCAATGTATCTGCGTAAACAGATGTCAGCTAATGCGCTAATCAAGACGCGGCCGAATCCTCTCAATTTTGTGCAATAAGTCACACTTTACATCCGAATAAGGTGACGATTGTCACATATTTTAACCGAAAAACCTTGACATCGGATTTAAGAAAGGGGCCAGGGCTCGTGAGTATGAAAATGCCCTGATCTGGCTGGAAGATACAGGCCTGATTTACAGGGCAAAGGCGGTTGAAGCCGCTAAACATCCCCTCATGCATTATGCGGATATAAGTTGTTTTAAAGTATATGCTCTGGATGTTGGATTACTGGGAGCTATGTCCGGCACACCTGTTGAGCTCTTGGTGCAGGGGGAACGACTTTTCAATGAGTATGAGGGAGCTTTTGTAGAGAATTATGTTGCCCAGCAACTGGTTTCGCATTTCCAACAGCAACTCTATTACTGGCGAAGTAAAGGTGGAAAAGCCGAGATTGACTTTCTATGTGAATTCGCAGACCGGATCTGTCCGCTGGAGGTTAAAGCAGGTATTAATCCAAAGAGCAAAAGCCTGCGCTCATATGATTTACAGTTCAAACCGCCCTTGCTTGCGCGGACAAATCTGCTTAACTTCAAAAAGGATGGTAAAATATGTAATCTGCCGCTTTACGCCGTATCCCTGTTACCCAAATATCTTTTACAATCTAACTGATCGGGAATTGAGAACACATGGGTCAATAGTAAACGGGCTGTTGCCCAAATCAAAATTAAAATTCACCTTGAACTTTTTCAAGTATGTGATAAATCTTATTATCTTTAACCTAAGATGAGCAATTTTTTGCAAAGAAATGTGCCAAGATCTTGATGCAGCAAGGTTTGCGAAAAGCGTAGGCATACCAATGGATATGTCGAGACTTTTCGCAACTCCTTGATGCGCAAGAGATTAGTGCAGGTCGAGTAAAAAATTGCTCAATTTAGGTTTAAAGTTCTCTTACTATCTCTTACTATAAGTTAGAGTCATATAAAAAATGTCATCAAAAGGCCCTTTTATAATTTTACTCGTGACTTCTATTCTGGGTTTGGCCTCATGCGGCCTGTTTAGCCCTGAGCCGATTCCCTCTGTGCAGAAAAGCCTTCCCAATAAATTTTCACAATTTACGACCGATGCAGCGCCGGAAAAAAGGTGGTGGGAAACGTTTAATGATTCAGAACTAAATGCACTTATTGAAGAGGCTTTCTCTAAAAATATGACATTAAAAGAGGTCTGGGCCAGACTTAAACAGGCCAGAGCCAGAGCTGTTCAGGCCGGTGCAGACAAATATCCGGATCTGACAGGTACAGCCGGAGCTTCGCATTCAAAAACAAGGACTAAAAATACATCAGCGGCAACCAGTACATCCGAAAATTATTCTCTCGGGTTTTCCAGCAGCTATGAGCTGGATCTCTGGGGGCGTGTCCGGGCTGAACAGAAGGCAGCAATTCTCTCGGCCGAGGCCAGTGAACAGGATCTTAACGCCGCAGCTATCACTCTGGCGGCTGAGGTAACCAGTCGGTGGCTTCAGATCATTGCCCAGCGGACGCAGAAACATCTCTTAAACGAACAGCTAAGAATAAACCAGACATATTTGGAGCTTATCGAACTCAGGTTCCGGCATGCTATGGTTTCGGCGTTAGACGTCTATCAGCAGCAGCAGGTGATCGACCAGGTCCGGGCGCAAATACCACTGGTAGAAGCTCAGGAAAGCAGACTTATTAACGAACTGTCAGTACTTCTTGGAAAAGCCCCTCGAAGTCCGCTGGTAATTTCAAGGCCTGACCTGCCGAAACTATCGCCCATGCCGCCCACAGGAATACCAGCAGACCTTATGGAAAACCGACCGGATATCAGGGCAGCACAGTTAAGACTTCAGTCCGCCGGTTGGGATGTGGCAGCCGCACGGGCGGACAGGCTTCCGTCTCTTACCCTGTCGGCCAGTTCTATCTTCGGAAATGAGCATCTTAATCTTCTTCTTGACAACTGGCTGCTCAGCCTTGCTGCAAACTTAACCGCGCCTATTTTCGATGGAAACCGGCGTGCTGCTGAAGTTGACCTGACCATGGCTCTGAAAGATGAAAACCTTGCAGCCTATCGTCAAAACATCCTCACAGCAATTAGGGAAGTTGAAGATGCGCTCGTTACTGAAGCCAAACAACAAGAGCACATTCTGGAACTAAAACAGGTAATCCAGACAGCCCGAAAAGCCTTAGACCAGGCAACACTTCGTTATCGCAATGGACTAACCGACTATCTTCCTGTGCTCACCCAACTTTTGTCTGTGCAGGATCTGGAGCGCAATCTTATCACTCAGCAGGCAACTCTTTTGACAAATCGCATAAGTCTATACCGCTCTCTTGGCGGTACATGGACTGAAGACTTAATTTTTACTGTTTCAAGTTAGGCAAAATATGCAGGAAAAAGAACAAAATAATAATTTAACGGATAAAACCGGGACATCTTCAGGTAGTGAAAAGCATATATTAAAAATTATTTTACCTGTAATTATCATTGTCATAGGGATTGCCGCAGCCTTTTATCTAAAAGATACCGGCCCTAAAAGTAAAAGGCAATCTCCAGTAAAGCTGGCCCCTCTTGTTCAGGTGGAGCCACTTTTCCCAGCAAATCATATAGTAATGCTAAATGCCATGGGCACAGTGCTACCTGCAAGAGAAGTTGAGTTGAGATCTCGCGTAACCGGAGAAGTTATAGATATTAGCCCTGAGTTTATCGAAGGGGGTTTGCTGAAGGCCGGATCTCTTGTACTTCAGATCGACCCTGAGGATTACGAACTGGCCCTGACACAAAAAGAAAAAGCCATGGCCGATGCAAGTTATTCCCTGAAACTGGAACTTGGAAGGCAGGAAGTGGCAAAGCAAGAGTGGAAATTGCTCAATGGAGACAAGGATGCAGAGGATAGAGAAATAGAGCTGGCCCTTCGAAAACCACACCTTGAAAAAGCTAAAGCCGAACTCAATGCTGCCGAAGCTGAGCTTGAAAGGGCATATCTGGATCTTTCCCGCACACAAATTAAGGCGCCCTTCAACACTATTGTCCGGTCCAGGTTGGTAAACCTCGGCTCACAGGTGACTCCGCAGGAGCCGCTGGCTGAGTTGGTGGGCAGCAATTCCTACTGGATTCAGGCATCGGTACCAGTGGACAGGTTGAGCTGGATTCAGATACCTCGAAGCCAGGGTGCTCCGGCAACCAGAGCCCGTATCATTTATGCAAACAACTATGAATTAACCGGAACGGTCATAAGGTTGATGGGAGATCTTTCGCCCGAGGGACGAATGGCCAGAGTTCTTATAGAGGTTAAAGATCCTTTGGGGTTAAAAAATCCAAAGAATGACAAGCCACCGCTTTTGATTGGCGATTATGTGCGTGTGGAAATCGAAGGTAAAAAACTGGAAAACGTCTATAAAATTCCCAGGACAACTTTCAGGGATAACGCTTTTATATGGATTGCCGGCAAAAATTCAACTCTTGAAATTAAAGAAGTACACCCTGTCTGGAGAGATGCCGGCGTGGTACTTATTGATAATGCCATAAAACCCGGCGACCTCCTGATCATATCTGATCTTCCAGCACCTATAGACGGCATGCCGGTTCGGATAGAATCTACAAAAGATAAACCCCAGGCCACCCAGGTGCAAAAACAATAGCAAAATGGATTTAGATAACCATACCCCTAATATCAAAAAAGGCCCCGTTGCCTGGATGGCGGGTCACTCTGTGGCCGCAAATCTTCTCATGCTGGTTCTGCTTGTCGGCGGTATAATCATGGCTTACAACATCAAACAGGAAGTGTTTCCCTATTTTGAAATGGACATGGTTAATATCACCGTACCTTACCCTGGAGCAAGCCCCCAGGAGGTTGAAGAGGGCATTTTACTTGCTATCGAAGAGGCAGTAGTCGGACTCGAGGGAGTAGAAGAAATCCGATCAACAGCCCGCGAAGGTTCCGGCACAGTTACAGTTGAAATGATTGAGGGCGAAAATCTTCAAAAGCTCGCCCAGGATATCCGGAACGAGGTTGACCGCATTACATCCTTCCCCGAAGATATTGAAGAACCCATGATAGCTATCGTATCCAGAAAGCGATACGTGGTCTCGCTGGCACTTTACGGAGATCAGAGCGAACTGGTTCTGAGAGAATATGCGGACTATATCAGGGACCGGCTTCTCCAGGAGCCGGATATCACCCAGGTTGAAGTCGTCTCTGCAAGAAACCATGAAATTGACGTAGAAATCCCACAGAATACCCTTCGCGCATATTCGCTCACCCTCGATGATGTAGCCCAGCGGATACGGAGAGCTTCAGTAGAGCTTCCGGGCGGTGCCATCAGAACACCATCCGGAGATATCCTGGTTCGCATGAAAGAAAGAAGGGATTTTGGTCCGGAGTTTGCCCAAATTCCCATTATTACGACAAACGATGGTACCGGGATTTTACTTGAGGATATAGCAACAGTTAAAGACGGCTTTGAGGAAACCACAGTATCCTCAAGTTACAATGGAAAGCAGGCTGTGATGCTCGATGTTTATCGAGTAGGAGACCAGACACCCATATCTGTCTCCGACGCAGTCAGGCGAGTAGTAGAAGAGGTCAATGTGGCTCTTCCGCAAGGACTTTGTGTGGACCTCAGAAATGACCGTTCAGATATCTATCGTCAGCGGCTGGGACTTTTGACGAAAAACGGCTTCATTGGACTTGCTCTGGTATTTATACTGCTGGCTCTTTTTTTAGAACCCCGTCTTGCCTTCTGGGTTAGTCTTGGAATCCCAGTATCTTTTCTGGGCTCCCTTTTCCTTTTAAACATCTCCGATGTAAGCATCAACATGATCTCCATGTTTGCCTTTATTGTGACCCTTGGGATTGTTGTCGATGATGCCATTATCGTAGGTGAAAATATCTACTATCACCAACAGCAGGGAAAGACATGGTTTAAGGCATCAGTTACCGGTACCAGAGAAATCGCCGTGCCGATTACTTTCGCGGTACTTACCAATATGGTGGCCTTTGTTCCCATGTTTTTTGTGCCTGGGGTCATGGGCAAAGTATTCAAGCAAATGCCTTTGGTGGTTATCAGTGTTTTTGCCATATCCCTTATTGAATGTTTCTTTATCCTTCCGGCCCATATAGGACACAAACGACCAGATGTCCCATCAGGATTCTTCGGCTGGATATTTCGTGCGCAACAGAGTTTTGGACGCGCTTTTATAGGATTTGTCAATAAACGCTATGGTCCCTTTTTACACAAAACCATCCGATGGCGCTATTTGACCATGGCAACAGGAATAACAATAATTCTTATAACCATCGGCTATATTAAAAGCGAACGCATGGGTTTTGAACTTTTCCCCAAAATTGAATCCGATTATGCAAAGGTGACTGCGGTTCTTCCTTTTGGTACAGCCTTTGAAAAAGCACAGCAGGTCGAAAAAAAACTTATACAGGCAGCTCAGGAGGTAACTTCCCAGAATGGCGATAAAGAGCTGGTAGAGGGCATTTTTTCCAGCATTCAAGACAACACGATAGAAATACGCGCATATCTCACCCCCCCTGATGTCCGTCCCCTTCCCACGGCTGATGTCACCAGACGATGGAGGGAGCAGGTGGGCGTCATTCCAGGCCTGGAGTATATCAAATTTGAATCTGATGCCGGCGGTCCTGGAAGCGGTGCAGCCTTGTCCGTGGAACTCAGGCACCAGAAAATGGATCTTCTTGAGAGAGCCAGCTCAGATATGGCCGAAGCTCTGAGTTTTTATCCAAATGCAAAAGACATTGACGATGGATTCTCACCAGGCAAGCAGCAGATCGATTTTAAAATAAAGCCTGAGGCACGAAGCCTTGGTCTTGAAGCCAATGAAGTGGCCAGGCAGGTACGTCATGCGTTTTATGGTGCTGAAGCTCTCCGGCAGCAGCGGGGTCGAAATGAAGTCAAGGTTTTGGTGAGATTTCCCAGGCAAGAACGTATCTCCGAATACAGCCTGGAGGAAATGGTGCTTAGAACACCAAAAGGAACCGAAATTCTCCTTCGGGATGCGGTATATATCAGCCGGGGTAGATCTTATACTGACATCAACCGCCGAAACGGCCAAAGGATCGTAACTGTAACAGCCGATGTATCTCCCAGAAGCCAGGCCGGCCAGATACTTAATTCAATAAAGGCTGAAATCCTTCCGGAACTTCAGCAAAAATATCCTGGTCTGGCTTACAGTTTCGAGGGCCATCAGGCCGATCAAAAAGAGAGCATGCAAAGCCTTTCCAAAGGACTTCTCATGGCCATGATAGTTATCTATGCCATGCTGGCAGTCCCATTAAACAGCTACATACAACCTTTGATTATCATGATTGCAATACCGTTTGGTATAGTAGGCGCAGTTATAGGACACCTGATCATGGGATACAGCCTGAGCATTTTGAGCATGTTCGGCGTTGTGGCTCTGTCCGGTGTTGTAGTAAATGATTCGCTGGTGCTCATCGACTTTGCCAACCGCAGGCGCCGGGCCGGAATGACCCCTCTGGAAGCCATACACGCCTCTGGAATACATCGCTTCAGGCCCATCATCCTCACCACATTAACCACATTCGGGGGGCTGGCACCAATGATTTTCGAAACTTCCCGTCAGGCGAGATTTCTTATCCCCATGGCTCTATCTCTAGGATTTGGCGTCGTGTTTGCCACCTTGATCACCCTGATTCTGGTACCCTCTTTTTATATGATAATTGAAGATGTCAAAGGGCTACTAAAAAAAATTACGAATTAAATGTAAGGCAGCCATAGATCCTCTTTCAAATGCAAGAGGCAGATTCCATGAATCCCTGTCTCTTTTTCCCACAAAATTGCTTGCCGATCGTATTTCCAAAAAAGGAATATCATAGTGTATTGCCAGATGAGCAGCCCCTGCCCCTTCCATTCCTTCCATACACGGGCTGTAATGTTTATAAATATTCTTTGCCCTGGTTTCTGTGGCAGTTATTGTTGAAACAGTAACAAACGGTCCCTTCATCACCCCGATACTCTTTCCTTCAAAAACCTTTGTTAAAGTCTCTAATGCCTGATTTACAAGCTTAATATCAAGTGGATAACGATTCTTTAGATCAATTTCATTACTCTTTATTGTCAAAAATGGGAGTTCATTTAAAGGCAAACTATCATTTTCCGCCTCAATCCCAAGCTGGATATCTATCTCTTCTGTTGCAATTCCAATATCTCCTATATTCAGACCCGACTCCCTGAATGCTCCTGCACATCCTGTTTGAATTATTAGAAGCGGTCTGACATTTTCAATAGCTGCAGTTAAACATTGAACAGTATTAACAGTTCCGGGTCCTGTTATCAGAGCCCGGACAGGTTTACCAGCAATATATCCACAGGTGGTTTTTCTGCCGCCTACACTTGAAAAAACCGGACTTTCAATTCTGTCAATAAGTTTTGAAAGCTCCTCTTCTACTGCTGCTGAAACAATGATATCGGAATTCATCGTAACTCCTTTAGACCAAAAAGAAAAATCTCACGCAAAGGCGCAAAGACGCAAAGTTTTTCCAGCAATTTCCAGTCTGAATCAATTCAACTATTGGTATTAAGCCAAGTTCCATGATATACTTTAAAACAAATTGCGTTTCTGTCATTCCGAACGAATGTGAGGGATTAACCCAAAAACTCACTAAAATCTGTGTAATCTGCGTAATCTGTGGATTAAAAATTATTTCAGTTTAGGAGATCAGTTTGAAAAAAACAATTGAAAAAAGAGTTGAAAGGCTCAGGAAATCACTCGCGGAAAATAATATTGACACTTTAATGGTACTTGTTGAAGAGAATCGTCGTTATTTAAGCGGTTTTACAGGTGAAGATACACAGTTTGACGAAACAGCAGGGGCTCTTTTTATAACAGATAAAAGACTAATACTGGCTACAGACTCGCGCAATGATATGCAGGCAGCAAATGAAGCGCCCCTTTATGAAATCATTTGTTATAAAAAGGGACTGGTTAAGGAACTTCCAAATATTATCAATACTCTCAAAACAAAAAGGCTCGGCTTTGAAAGCATACGCATATCATATATGCAATATAATAAAATCTGCAAGCAGTTCGGTTCTTCCAACATAGATATTGAGCTTGTTGAAGCTGATGACATTATGGGATGCCTGCGTATAGTAAAAGAACAGTCAGAAATAGAGGAATTAAAAAAAGCACTGATTATTGCTGAATCAGCTTTTATGGATTTTATTGAAAATACTATTGAACCGGGCATGACAGAAAAGGATGCAGCATGGCTGCTGGAAAAAAACATGCGTGAAGCCGGCGCTGACTCTTTATCATTTCCAATAATTGTTGCATCGGGTCCAAACAGCGCACTTCCCCATGCAGTTCCCGGAAACCGTAAGTTTAATAAAGGCGAACCGATTCTTTTTGACTGGGGAGCAAGATTAAACGGCTACTGTTCTGACATCACAAGGACAATTGTAATTGGAAATCCTGATGACAGGTTTAAAAAAATTTTCAAGACAGTTCTCGATGCCCAGCTTAAAGCAATTAATGCCATAAGACCGGGAATAAGTTCAAAGACTGTGGATGAAATTGCACGAAACCATATAGACAGTATGGGTTTCAAGGATAAATTCGGTCATGGGTTAGGGCATGGAATAGGACTGGCTGTTCATGAGCCTCCCGGAATCAGCCCGTTAAAAGATACATTGCTTGAGAGTCAGATGGTCTTTACCGTCGAACCTGGGATTTATATACCTGGATGGGGGGGTATCAGGATTGAAAATATGGTAGTAGTCAGTGAAAATGGAGCCGAAGTGTTGAACAGCCTTGATGCATTAACATTACTGTCAGGGGTAAAGTAACCGTTGCATAGTTCATTGAAAAAACCATGAACCGTGAACTGTGAACCGACAACCGTAAACCGTGAGCCGTATCTTTATGTCATCATTAGACGTCCTTGTTGATCAATATATAAACTATCTGCTCGTAGAAAAAGGACTTTCAAAAAAAACCATAGAATCATACAGCAGTGATCTGACAAGATATCTCAAATTTCTGAAGACGATAAAAATAAGGACTATTTCTAATGCTGACACCACTGCTATATTAAAGCACTTGATATCACTAAGAAATGCAGGCCTTGGTTCAAGATCGAGAGCAAGGCATCTTGTAACGCTCAGGGGGTTTTACAGATTCCTTGTAGAAGAAAAAGTAATAGAAAATAATCCAACAAGAATTGTTGACCTTCCAAAAAGCGGCCTAAGACTTCCTGATGTCCTGTCATTTGAGGAAGTAAAGAGGCTGATAGACACGCCTGATATAAATAAACCCACAGGCGCAAGAGATGCTGCAATGATAGAGCTTCTTTATGCTGCCGGCCTGAGAGTATCGGAACTTGTTAATTTAAGGATTCAGGATGTAAATCTGGAAGCCTGTTTTGTAAGAGTTTTTGGGAAAGGCTCAAAGGAAAGAGTAGTTCCAATTGGACTTTATGCAAAAGAAAAAATCGACTATTACATAAAAACTTTCAGGCCAAAGCTTTTAAAAAATATTGCGAGTCCCTATCTTTTCGTTGCGAGGGCAGGGAAACCAATGACACGTCAGGGTTTCTGGAAACTGATTAAAAAATACGGACAATTAGCAGGAATAACCAGGAAAATTAAACCTCATAGCTTAAGGCACTCTTTTGCAAGCCACCTGCTTGAAGGCGGAGCCGACCTGAGATCAGTTCAGATCATGCTGGGACACGTTGATATTTCCACAACACAGATTTATACTCACGTAGCCCGGGAGCACCTTAAAAAAATTCACGAAAAATTTCATCCAAGAAAGTGAACTTAGTTCGCTTCGCTCACAATTGATCGAGTGGTCGAGTGGTTCAAGGACTCTAACAACAAATTATTTATCTGATATATCCTTCATCTTTCTTGACATAAAACTCTAAATTTATTAATTATTAAAATTTAAGTTATTATAATTTTTGTGGTTAACTTTTATCTTTCAATTGCTTGAAATCTATCTAAAATGCAATCCTCCTACACTGATAAAATGATATCCGGCTGGTGGACAAAAGGAAACATTGAGCCAAAAGTTGGCGACCATGCCATAAAGGACTCAATAATAAAGGTAACTAATCCTGTATTCTTGATAGGTATAGATGGGGGAATTGCTGTCTCCCAGGATGGAACTATAACTATTGGGAAAAAATTAGAATCAAATAATAACCACTATCCTTTATATGCATATGCTCCCCCGCTTCATCCTCAGGACCTGGGTGATTCATACTTCAAAAAAGTACATAATCTTCGCTATGCATATATTGCGGGAGCAATGGCTAACGGCATTGCTTCAGTTGAAATGGTTGAAAAAACAGGACGTGCGGGAATGATGGGATTTTTTGGCGCAGCAGGCCTTTCTCTCGATAAAATAGAATCCGCAATCGACAGACTCCAAAAGAATTTGAATAACCACAGCTTTGGCTTTAACCTTATAAACAGTCCCAATAATCCGGATCTTGAATCAGCTATAGTTAATTTGTATTTAAAGCGAGGGATAAGCCTTATAAGCGCCTCAGCATATCTTGAGCTTACTCTGCCGCTCGTTTATTTCCGACTAAAAGGAATCCATCGTGATGCCGATGGAAATATAGTTTGTCCAAATAAAATTATTGCAAAGGTTTCAAGAGTTGAAGTCGCCAGAAAATTTTTTTCGCCGCCTTCTGATAAAATACTTTATCAACTTGTCGACAGAAATATGATTACAAGAGAAGAAGCGGCGCTTGCGACGTCTATACCTGTAGCAGATGATATGACCGCAGAGGCTGATTCAGGAGGACACACCGATAATAGCCAGGCTATTTCTCTATTGCCGACAATAATTGCGCTTCGTGATGAGCTTGCTGAAAAATATAAGTATAAAAGACCTCTTTGCGTAGGACTTGGCGGTGGGATTGCTACACCCTCGGCAGCAGCGGCAGCCTTTTCTATGGGGGCCGCCTATATTTTAACCGGTTCCATAAACCAGGCCTGCATTGAAGCCGGCACATCGGAAGCTGTTCGTCAAATGCTTGCAGAAGCCAGACAGGCGGATGTAACCATGGCTCCTGCAGCAGATATGTTTGAAATGGGTGTAAAAGTTCAGGTATTAAAACGCGGCACAATGTTTCCGCTTCGTGCTGCAAAACTGTACGATCTTTACTGTACATATGACGAACTTGAAAATATACCTGAAATTCAAAGAAAAATTCTGGAAAAAGACTTTTTCCATTGCAGTTTAAAGGATGAATGGGAGAATACAAAAAAGTTTTTTGCCAAAAATGATCCAAAACAGATAATCCGGGCTGAAAAAGATCCAAAACACAAGATGGCTCTAATCTTTCGTTCATATCTTGGCCGCAGTTCAAACTGGGCGATAACCGGCGATCTTTCGAGAAAAATCGATTATCAAATATGGTGTGGTCCGGCCATAGGTGCTTTTAATGAATGGGTAAAGGGATCTTTCCTTGAAAAGTACGAAAACAGGGAAACCGTAACAGTTGCAATGAACCTCCTTTGGGGAGCTGCTGTTGCAATACGTGCAAATTGGCTTCGCAGCCAGAAAATTACGTTGCCGAATAATGTCGGCCAAATATCTCCTATGGAGCTTTCAAAAATTTTGGAACTACTTGATGAACAGTAAAGGTATAACAATTGACAGCTAATAAGAAAAAATTAATAAAAAATATTCCTGTCGCTATTATTGGCATGGGTTGTTTCTTCCCGAAAGCATCAGGGTTGCATGAATACTGGCGTCTAATTTTTAAGGGTGAAGACGGCATTACTGATGTCCCGGAAACCCACTGGTCTCCTGATGATTACTTTGATAAGGATCCCAAAAAATCAGACCATATTTACTGTAAGAGAGGTGGATTCCTTTCGGCTGTTCCGTTTGATCCTACTGAATTCGGTATCCTTCCTTCTTCTCTTGAAGCAACTGATACCTCCCAGATCCTGGGCCTGCTTGCAGCTAAAACAGCGCTTGAAGATGCAGGCTATGGAAAAGATGTTAACTTCGGCCGTAGCAGAACAAGCGTAATACTCGGCGCAACTGGAACTCAGGAACTTGCCATTCCCCTGGGCGCCAGGCTGGGGCATCCAATCTGGCGAAAAGCTCTTCACAATTCAGGGATTGAACCTGATAAAGCGGAAGAAGTTATTAAAAAAATATCTGACTCATATGTATCATGGCAGGAAAACTCTTTCCCGGGGCTGTTAGGGAATGTTATTGCAGGAAGAATATGCAACCGTCTTGATATAGGGGGCACAAACTGTGTTGTCGATGCAGCCTGCGCCAGCTCGATGGGAGCTATTTACCTCGCCCTCCTCGAACTTTCATCCGGACGGTCAGACATGGCAGTCACCGGCGGTGTGGATACTTTAAACGATATTTTCATGCACATGTGCTTTTCCAAGACATTCATTCTTTCACCAACCGGAGATTCAAGACCTTTTTCTAAACATGCAGATGGAACTGTTTTAGGTGAAGGAATTGGAATACTTGTTCTTAAAAGGCTTGAAGATGCCGAAAGAGACGGCAACAGAATTTATGCCGTTATAAAAGGTATTGGGTCATCAAGCGATGGGAAATCGCAAAGCATATATGCTCCCAGGGCAGAAGGACAGTTAGAGGCCCTTCGCATTGCTTATAAGTCGTCAGATATCGATCCGGCTTCTGTTGAGCTTGTAGAAGCACATGGTACAGGCACTCAGGTCGGAGATAATGTTGAGTTCAGTGCACTTAAACGCCTATTTAATGAGTCATCCAAAAAAATAAATACATGCGCATTAGGCTCGGTAAAATCCATGATTGGTCATACAAAAGCTGCTGCAGGAACTGCCGGGCTGATCAAAGCCGCGCTTTCTCTTTATAACAAAGTATTACCACCCACATTAAAAACTGACGAGCCTGATCCAAAATTAGGAATCAGCGACAGCCCCTTTTACATAAGCACCGAAACAAGGCCATGGTTTTCTAAAAAGGAACACCCGCGCAGGTCCGGCGTCAGCGCATTTGGATTTGGCGGAAGTAATTTCCATATTGTACTGGAAGAATACCATCGGAATAAAAATGAAATTTTCTGGGATGGTTCAATTGAAATCATATCTTTATCGGCTTCCACCAAGAAAGAAATCGAAAATCAATTTTGCGAGTTAAAAAACTCTATTAATAAAGGAATTTCATATAAAGAACTTGCAATTAAAGCTGCAAAAACCAGAAAAGAATTTTCACCTGATGATCAATTCAGATTTCTTTTAGTTTTAGAAAGACCATCTGATTCATCGGGAAATCCATCTGATGATTTTTCAGGACTTCTCAGCAAAGCATCAGATTCAATTGAATCAAACTGGCAAAATAATACTAAAGAGAACAACGGGAATTTGAAGAATATATTTTATGGGGGTCCTGAAAAACCCGGTAAAATCGCATTTATCTTTCCAGGCCAGGGAAGCCAATATGTGGGGATGGGGCGCGATTTAGTTTGCACATTCCCTAAGGCATTTAACATTCTTGAAAAAGCCAATGAAAAATATAATAATTCTGATCGGTTAAGTGATTTTATCTATCCATGTCCAGCTAAAACAGAAATAGAAAAAAAAGAACAGGAAAAAGCTTTAAGAAGAACTGAGATTGCTCAGCCGGCAATTGGCGCCGTTAGCCTGGCAATGCACAATATCCTTAAGGAATTCGGCATAAAACCTGACGCAACATGCGGGCACAGCTTCGGTGAATTGACAGCCCTTTGTTCAGCAGGCTGGATAGATATAGACACATTTTTCCTTCTTTCAATTTCAAGGGGCAATTCAATGGCGGCAGCAGGCCAAAATAAAGATCAAGAAAACGGCGCCATGCTGGCTGTAAAGGCAAGTCTTGAAAAACTTGCGAATCTGGTTATAGAAGTAGGCTCAGATATTATTCTTGCAAACAAGAACAGCCCTAATCAGGGCGTTCTATCCGGCTCAATTGAAGCAATAAATCACGCTGTAAAAATATGTAGAGATAAAGGATTTAAAGCAATAAAGCTTCCCGTGGCCGCTGCTTTTCACAGCAGTTTAGTTAAAAATGCCCGGAAACCTTTCAAAAAAACATTAAAAAAGATTAAAATATCCCCTTCAGAAATCCCGGTGTTGTCTAATACAACCGGCGAAGCATATCCTTATGATTCTGAACATGTAAAAAAACTGCTTGGCGATCACCTGATATCTCCTGTTGATTTTGTTACCAATGTTGAGAATCTATTTGAAATGGGAATTCGCACATTTATAGAAATAGGGCCCAAATCAGTTCTTACAGGACTTGTAAAATCAATACTAAACGACCGTAAATTTCAAGCCATTCCTTTAGATTGTTCTTCAGGGAAACAATTCGGATTGGCTGATCTCGCAAGAACTCTTTGCCGTATCGCCTCTATAGGTCAGCGGGTTGAACTGAATAAATGGGAAAGGCCTGTTTCAGAATCAAAAAAGCAGCTCATGAGTATTCCTATTTCAGGTGCAAACTATAGAAGCCGGAAAACAGAAAACAAAGAAAGACTTACTGAAGCCCCGGTTAAACAGGTAGAAAATAAACCTGACAATACTTCAGCCTCAAGCCTGATATCTGTCGAGCAAGATAAGGGGATTACTGATGCCGGAAAAAACCATACTATGGATAATAAAAAATCCAACTTAATTATAAACGCTTTAAAGACAGTTAAGCAAGGCCTGGAATCAATGCAGACTCTCCAGTTGCAGACCGCTGAAATACATAAAAAGTTTCTGGAAGCCCAAACCGAAGCAAGCCGTACTTTGCAGAATATGATGGAAAAGACCCAGCGCCTTGCTGAAGCTTCAATGGGTTTTAAGGTCGAAGAAGAACTGGTTATAAATTCATTAAGAGAGCAAAATATCATTCACAATCAAACACAAATTGAATCGGAAAATAAGAGCCCGGAAAATAAAAACAGCCCTTCGCCGGATAATATTCATGAAATCGAAAACAACCTGCTGGAAACAGTAAGTCATCTTACAGGATATCCCATGGAAATGCTCGGCCTTGATATGAATATAGAATCCGACCTGGGCATTGACTCAATTAAAAGGGTAGAAATCTTTTCTTCTCTTGAAGAAAAACTTACCAATATACAATCTGTTTCTCCCGAAATAATGGGAAGCCTGAAAACTCTCCGCCAGATCGCTGAATTCCTGGCCGGTGCCTCCGTTGATAAAGAGTTTCAAAGGCTGAATCAAACACAAATTGAATCGGAAAATAAAAACCCAGAAAATAAAAACAGCCCTTCGCCGGATAATATTCATGAAATCGAAAACAACCTGCTGGAAACAGTAAGTCATCTTACAGGATATCCCATGGAAATGCTCGGCCTTGATATGAATATAGAATCCGACCTGGGCATTGACTCAATTAAAAGGGTAGAAATCTTTTCTTCTCTTGAAGAAAAACTTACCAATATACAATCTGTTTCTCCCGAAATAATGGGAAGCCTGAAAACTCTCCGCCAGATCGCTGAATTCCTGGCCGGTGCCTCCGTTGATAAAGA
>Ga0180732_1000696_pt1 | contig 25695 bp, 32 predicted proteins | sample KR11_01MetaG_FD_148674 | JGI IMG/M metagenome (GOLD analysis project Ga0180732, IMG submission 148674) | Groundwater microbial communities from the Olkiluoto Island deep subsurface site, Finland - KR11_0.1 MetaG | ecosystem: Environmental > Aquatic > Deep subsurface > Groundwater | place... | reverse complement strand
AGTGATTGGAAGCCGTATCTACATGGGCTACACCGCGCAGCTTTCGTCTGAACAATGGGCAAGTATCATTGGCTCGGCTGAATCAGCGGCCGCCGTGATTTCCAAAACACGCGGTAATGCCACCACGATCATTACCTGGGCGCTGTGGCTTGTAGCTCCGCTTGGGTTCTTCTCTCTCTTGATCCAGCAGTTATTTGTAAATCCAATCAACCTCGTTTCTCCGCTGGCTGGAGCGCAGGACGTTGTAAGCAGGATTCGGCAAAGGTAAGCAATAGCCGCCCTATGGTCTGGTGCGAAAGCACTAGGGTGGGTTCGATTCTCACCGGGGCGCTTTAATTTATTCTGAACCTCACAATAGTGCATTGTTCGATCTACGGATTGGAATGAAGTAGCTTTGTAGCCAGAATAAATAAAAAGAGAAACACCAACCAACTAGAAAACGTTGTAACACAAGATTCACAAGGAGAAGGAACAGGAGAAGGGCGACCTTACGTAGCGCTCCTGTTCCAAAAACCAAGACAGAAAAAGTGAAAAAGAAACTCCGCATTCCCTCTGTCGGGAAGAACGTGCGGGAGTAATTCAATTTGTGTTGGATTGTTCCCTCATTTTTTCTGGACACAAAATAACAGAAGAACAGGATAAAAAATGGAACCGATCAAAATCGAGAAATTAGTACCGAACTGGTTGAAGGGTAAGCAAAAACCGCCACTTACTCCCGATGATCTTAACGAGATTGACCGGGGTATTGTGTCCTCAGACTTTGGTCGGCAACTGGATTACCTTTGGTTTCAGGTTGAGGAAAAGGACAACGGAAAAGTTTATAAGGGTTTCCGGGTCGTTCGCTTACTTGAACTGAAATTCATTCCTCTGGATGCCAGGGCAGACGCCGGTTTATTACAAAAAATGCGTTCCGTTTTGCGCTCGATCTATGGCGCAAAAGTGTCTTTCCTTTATCTGACCGGTGGGCTGTTCTCTGATCCTTGTGTGGGCATTATCCAGTGCTACGGCGTGAGTGTTTACGCGGAAACAATGGAACAAGCCATCATTCAATCCGAGAACGCTCTGATGGCCTTGAAATCGGCCATGTGTGCAGTTTACCGGCAAATGAAGCTTGAACCTTTAAGTACTGAGACTGGCCAATGGATATTCAAATCCCTTGCCGGCATGGGTCATGCTCTGGTGGTGGTTGGCCAACCTGATCCGCGAGAAAATGCCAAAGGTGGCAGCCAGGCGATGTTTAGCAATCCGCTCACTGCTGGCGACACCGGTGCGCAGCAATACTCCCTGCAGCAGAATGAAATCTTGTTCCGGGGTATGTCAAACCTCAAAGAAGATTTCTTATTCATGGTCATGACCTCGCCGGTATCACTGGCCAACATTTCTGAAATGTTGGTCGGGCTGGCCGAGCAAACTTCTACCTGGGCTTCCTGGCAATCCGGTAATCGCGGTGCTTCATTCGGTATCTCTCTGCCGGCAATGCTTTCTGGATCCCTGATCGATTCCGCATCCACTGGTTCATCTGAAAGCGAAGGGACTAGCCATATGGATGGTTCCGCCCATTCCGATTCAACCGCACATTCAGATGGTTCCGCCCATTCCGTTGGAAATGCATCGTCTTTTGGAGGATCACATACCGTTACTGATGGAGTGGCAGTCACCAACGGCATAGTGAACTCTAGCAGCATAGGGACTTCGGATTCCAACACCCACACCGAAGGAACCTCAGAAAGTACCGGCACAACTGAGTCTTCTGGCACTTCAAGTGGCTCAAGCACCAATGTTGGTACAGGAACTTCAGTAGGCGGGGTTACGACTATCGAAGCTGGTGTAATTTTTGCTGATGCGTCACAGGCCGTAAACTACGGTTCCTCAACCTCCGAAGGTTCAGGCACTTCCAGCGGCGTATCGGAAAGTCAGTCAGTCTCTCAATCCTCTGGTTCATCTATTGCAGACAGCGTTTCTCATGGCGTAAATGTTTCCACCGGCCAAGCGATCTCGTCCTCTATCACCAACTCACATTCTGAATCCGTAGGCGAATCATGGTCAGCTACCCACTCCGAATCAGACACCACAAGCCAATCAGACACCAAGGGGCAGTCTGACACAGCTTCAGTGGCAGATGGCAGTTCCAAAGGCACTGCTGTTTCCAACATGCTTGCTCATGGAGCAAGTTCAGGGATGGCGGTTGGCATTGCCCCCTCATTCTCAATCAACAACGGATATCAATGGCAATTTGACCCTGCGATCCTGGTCACAAAGATTCTCCGTATGCAGCAAATGTTACTGGAAGCGGCCAGCAAAGAGGGCGCTTACTACTGCGATACCTATGTCTTTACCAAGACCATGCAGGGCAAAAGAGTAATGATGGGGTTGGTTCCAGAATCCTTTGCCGGCGTGGAAGATGTGGTCACCAGTGTGCAGACCCGCGATCTGACACCAGAAGAAGAACGTTACATCATTCGTCATGCTCAGGTATTCTCTCCGTCTACTCGTATCGAGACCATCCCGGAAGTCATGAGCGGATATGTAGATTCGACCCTGCTCACCATGCTCCAGGTTGCAGCCTACACCGCACCTGGAATGTTTGAAATGGGAACGGCCACCACTGTTCAGGAAGCCACACCGGATTTTGCTTACTATCCGCAAATGAAGGGGGATGCAATTCTCGGCAGACAGTGGGCAAGTGAGTTGGGCGAGATCACCGACATTCCCTTGCGACTTTCCTCTGATCGCCATTTCCATACCCTGTTTTGCGGTGACACCGGTTTCGGTAAATCCGTATCGGCTGAGCGCGTGGCATATGAAACGACCCTCAATTGGCATTATCGCACCATCGTGCTTGATTTTGGTCAGGGCTGGCGCAGGGCTTTGAACTGGCAGGGACTGGAGGGGAGGGTAGACATTCGGCAGATCTTCCCCGGCGCACAGCGCCCCCTTCGCTGGAATATTTTACAAGTTCCGAAACGTATGGATGCCAGGCACTATCGCTCGATGTTTTGTCAACTATTTACCAATGCCGGCAGAATGGGGCCTCGTCAACAAGGATTTCTGCGCCGGGCGATTGATAAAGTGTATGAAAAACACGGTGTACTGCCGAACCTCAAGGAATACAGAGGGTTTTTGAAAATCAAAAGCCAGGCTGAAATTGACGCAATTCAAGCGCGAAGGAACGAACTGAAATTAGGTCCGACTACGGCAAAACTGGAACATGAACTTTCAACCCTTCCTGCCGTTGACCAGCAGGCGGTAGCTGTATACCGCAGTAAGAAAGCCAGTTTTATAGAAGTGGTTGCCGAACTCAAAACCGATATGGACGCTCTTGGTAAAAATGATCAGGCCAGTCGCACCAGCATTGAAGGTCTTTTACTTCGGGTTGAGCCTTTCAAGGAAGGTGATATGGCCAAACAGTACGGTCCCGGCGAGGATAGTTTGCCGATTGAAGACCTGGGGCTGCTTGGGGACAAATACGATCCGTGGGGCATGGTCGTGATCGAGGGCGGCGCAGAAATGTCTGACGACTTCTCGAAGGTTGCGCTTCTTTCATTGTTGGCCAGTGTCCTGTATTCGGATGCTGTTACCCGAAGGCGTGAAGCGCTGGCCGGTAGCGTTTTTCCACCGATGCAGATTTTCTTTGAAGAAGCCAACAAAATTTTGACCGGTGTTTCATCCGGGAGTTCTTCGGATGGAAGCAGTTCAGGCGGTTCCGAGGTCAGCGAGATTTTTACCACCATGTGGCGCGATGGCCGTAAGTACAAGATTTTCCTGCATTTGATGGCACAGACCATCAGCGGTTTACCGGAAGGTATTGTCTCGAGCTGCAATAACCTGTTCTGCGTCCAGACAAAAAACGCAAAAGATAGGGATATGGTCATGGCTCATATAGGCCGTTCCGAGAAAGGTTTTGTGAACACTGAGTACAAACGCTATCTTGGCAGAATCCCTATCAAGATGGCGATGGTGAAATTGGGGTATACGGATGACGTTACCCAAATGGAACCGATTTTAGTTAACCCGACCTATGTACCGGGTAACGAACCAAACGACACTGAGATTGTCAAAAAACTAGGCACGAAGTAAAGGAGATAGAAAAAACATGGTCGCAGATTTTTTGAAAACAGCAGCAGGGCAGGCAACTTTCACCGTCTACACATTGTTATTTGCTTTCACATTAACGAAGGCAGTTCTTCACAACAAAGCCAACCCTCATAAGGGGCGTGTTTACGGCATTTTATGCCTGACATTGGGTATCGGCTTATTGCTTATCAGCCTTTCTCTCGTGTTTTCATTCAACGCGCAGGAATACGCCTTTATTCAAGGTTTATTGGCGTAACCCGGAGTAATGAATATGAGTGCAGACGCATCAACCATCAGAAGGTTTGAAGAACGAAACGAGGAAAACAACGCGCTTATTCAAGAGCTGGAAGATCAACTGGTAGGCATTCTTCCAGAAGGCGTAATTGCCCCTGCAATGGCCGTTTTCTATGCCGTTCGTTATGCGCTGGACTTGGAACTCATTCTCGCTCTCCGCAATAGTGCTGGCTATCTTATGGCGGCAAAAGTGGTGAACGAGAACCGGATCAAACAAATTCTACTAGCCGCAATTGGCGATTCCATCGAGAACATTCAGAAGTATCGCACCGAAGATTTGGACACCGTCCTCTTGGAAAGGGCAAAAAACAGCAAATCAAAAATCGTCTTATTGAAAGAAGCAAGAGATTGAAACGCACATAATTGCGTATAGTCGTATTAGTAAACTGTTCCTGCGTGAACAGATAAAAATTAGAAAACAAGGAGATTTAGAAAAATGCAAAAGAAACGTTCACCTATTATTCCCGTTGTTATCGCTGTTGTGATTGGGCTGGCGGTTATGTTCTTACTCAGAACCGTAATTCAGCCGACCCCGGTTGTGGTAGCCAAATCGGTTATCGCTCCCGGAACCGCGCTGACCGCAGACCTGGTAGAAATTCGCACCCTTCCTGCTGGCGGTATTCCTGCAGACGCTTTCGCAACCATCGAAGAAGTGGTGGGGAAGTCGGTAGTTGTAGGGCGCACCACTGGTGATTACATCGTGGCCTCCATTCTTGGCGACAATGTATCTGCCGGCATTCCTTCTGAACTCGCTGAAGGTCATGTGGCGATTGCCATCAACGTGGATAAATCAAGCGGCGTTGCCGGCATTCTCCGGGCAGGGCAAACCGTTACCGTGATCGGGTTACTAACCCCTGATGTACTGCAAAACCAAAACGGAATTGCAACCGCCGCACAAGCCATCATCACAAATGACGGATCAGTCTCGACCGTTGAAGGGATTCCTTCTTATGGAGCAACCCCGACCCCTGCACCCGCTTTGGGTCCTTTAGGTCGCGTCACCATCACCGGCGTGAAAATATTGCTCGTTCCTCAGACCTTCCAGTATGCAGAAATCCCTGCCGGCGCTAATCAAGAAGAAATGTTCGCAAGCCAGGCCACTACATCGGAAGACAAAAGCGTAATCGTTCTGGATATCCCGACTACACCTGTTGAAATCTCTGCCGGCGTGTTCGTGAACCCTGCCACCCTGATTGCCGCACTCGATAAATACGGCTCGATCTATCTGGCGCTTGAATCCTCAACAGGCACTTCAGTGGCCGCTGATAACAACCTGACCATCAACCTGGCCGAACTGTACAACCTGATTAACACCAGCGCCAATACAAGCGCCACTCCCACCAAGTAATTTGGCATAGAAAAGCAATCTGGAGGTATATCGCATGACAGAAGAAAACAAAATACTCACAATGCTTGCTGCTCCAGCTGACACTCTGTTTTATCAGATGCAGCCGGCATTTGTCGCAGACACGAGATTTAGTCTGCAAACAGTTGTCCAAAATTGGGCAGACTTTGAAAAAAGTCTCGAACAATTACACCCTGACCTGGTAGTGGTGCAAGCGAACTTAGCGCCCTCGGCTGACGCTCTTATCAACGCACTTGCGAGAATGTCGGTCTGGAATGGAATTGCGCTCGTTGTCCTGCAATCGGCTCACCAGAATCTAGCCAAAACCTTTGAGAAGGTTTCAAATGTTCGCGGAGTTTTTGTTCTCCCGATAAACTGGATGGACTTAGTTCAAGCTGGTTTTTCAGCAATCTCCACTGAGCGCGCAAAAGGTATCTCAAAAGACAGCCTACAGTCCGCAATGGGCTTTAGAACCGGTACGGCGGTTACTGGAACAAAAGTGATCTCCTTTGTTTCATCCTCTGGTGGATCAGGAAGATCCACGATTGCAGAAAATGTTGGGTATGAGTTATCCACACGCTTAAAGGTTCGTTCCTTACTGATGTCTTTTGACTTGCCGGCAACGGCTTCAATCCGCATGGCCTTACACGCAAGCCCAAACGCCAGTGAATACTTTGCCCGACCGCTGGATGGATTTACTTCTGCTATTCAGAAGAAAGAGGACCTTGACGTTATCTTTGCCCCCGATGATTCGGTGGAATATGCCCGGTACGGCGCTATGGATGGGGCAGGGTCGGTAAACGGTCTTGTTCAAGCAAGCTGGAAAGAAAACTACGCAGCAGTCTTGCTCGACCTACCAAACGGCGAGGGTTCCTGGATGACACAAGCACTGATCGCTTCCAATACGGTTGTGGTGGTCACTCGCTGTACGCTCTCTGACGCGCTGGCCACAAGCCATCTGATCACCTTGCTTTTGGATAAGATGCGAAAAGATGTTCGTATCGCCAAAGAATCCATCTACATGGTCGTGAACCAATACAATGAGCGCTCCGGTATCTCACCAAGAGATTTGCACGGAGAACTGGTCAAGAAAAACGGATGGGCGCCGCCTGTACTGGATGTGATTCCGTATGACGAGAACATTGTAAATGCTCAGGACGAGAGACAAATGCCAACGGTCAAGCTGGAATCCTATAACAAGCATATCCGCACGATCATCAATGGCCTTTACCCTGCACTTGCCAGCACCAATGAAACCACCACCAAAAAATCCGGTGGCATTTTCGGAATGTTCAAAGGTTAATCATGGGTATAAAAATATTTGACGATGAACCAGCCCCAAAGAAATCCTCTGCCAGTATTTTTGAGGAACAAGGAACCGTCACGCCCGATCAGGGAGCAGGTTCTGATAGTTTGAAGATTGCCTTTAGTGAGACAGTACAGACCGAAGGGAGTTCACCTTTTTCCGGTAGTTTTGGTGGTACTCCTGCCGGCACTGGAACCACCACTTTACCAGACCCCGGAAGCACCGGGACCGGCACATTACCCGATACTGGAACCACCGGCACGTCGTTGCCTGTACCTGGTGTAGTTCCTCCAGTGGGTGTACCCATTACCACCAAGCCGGTCAAATTCTTTGATGAATCTCAATCCATCGAAAGCAAACTGAATGAGCAAACGGTAAACGAAATCTCAAACGAAGTGATTGACACTATCAATCATGAATTTTCATTATCCATGCTCCAACACCCGACCAAAGACGAACGTAAACAAGTATCTGAACGCATTGGCGTAATGGTTACCCAGGCAACACGCCGGCGTTCTCTTTCCCCCGGCACAAAGTACGAGAATAACCTGGCATCTGAGTTGTCAAGGCGCTTGATGGGTCTAGGGTTCCTCGATCTGCTACTCCCCCCAACCAGAAATGATATATCCGAAATTGGTGTGTATTCTTCCGGGCTGGTTCAGATCATCCGCAAGGAACATGTTGAATGGGAAACCGTGGACGTTCATCCGTCTGCAGAAGAAATCCAGCGCGTTTTAGACCGTATTTTGGGACCGCAAAACAAGAATCTGAATGAAACCAATCCCTCAGTGAACGCGAAACTGCCAAGAACGGACGACATTCCGGGCGGCGCTCGTGTAAAGGCACTTCACAAATGTATTGCTCCACCAGGTAGGAATGCTGTTATCAATATCCGTCTTTATGACGGAAAGCCGGTTCTTCCTGAGTGGTTGTTGGCACGTAAAGAGTTTTCGCCTGAAATGATGGACACTCTGAGAGCCGCAACCGAATACGGATGCAAAATTCTGATCACAGGCTCAACCGGAACCGGTAAAACCACTCTGCTTTCTGCGCTCTGCAACTTCCTGCCAGCCCACTGGCGAATCGTGAAGATTGAAGAAACAGAGGAAATATGGATTGCGCGAGACACGGTTCAATCCATTGAATCAAGACCGCAGACCTTTGGAACCGAAGTGCTGCCATACACTCTTGCAAACGGCGTGGATGACGCTATGCGAATGACCCCGGATTACCTGATCGTAGGTGAGGTTCGGGATGGTATCGCAGGTTTGGCGCTTTTCCGCGCACTCATGACTGGTCACTCAGGTTCCTGTACGCTTCATGCCAATTCACCGAGAGAAGCGGCAAAACGTATGGCTGTTCTTTTGGGCGCAGACGCTCATGTAAGCAAAGTGGATGCCAATCAAATGTTTGCCGATTCCCTCGACTTGCATATCCAAATCAAGGTTCGTCATGGTCGCAGAATCATCACCAGTATTTCACAGATTCGCAAAAACTTGAAAGCCGGCGATGTCTGGTTTGATCCATTGTGGCTCTACGAGGAATCCTCACCCAAAAACGATCCCCAATGGAGAAAAGTAGGGGACTTGGATTTGAACGAGGAACTTGCTGACGAACTGTTTGGTCAAGCTGTACCTAAGACTGAAACAAGTTCAATCGCGCAAGCGGAGAAAGAAGAAAACTAATGGATATATTAATCGGTGTTCTTGTATCAGTCTTGTTACTGATCATCTTTGCTCCCGACTTGAAAAGTCTTAAAAAGAGCAAACTTTCAACCGCAATGGATGATGTTTATTCCATTGACCACACCAAGAAACTTTCCGAGATGAAACCCAACTCCTTGGAGTACAAACTGGCGGCCAGCGGAATGAACTGGCGACCGGCCACATTCAAGATCGTTACTACCTTGGCTGGACTTGGGGCAACGCTTTTGGTGTGGGCGCTTTTACCAGGCATTCCTGCTATCGCAATCGGTCTACTTGTTTACTATACCCCCACCGCTATGCTCAATGATCGAGTGAAGGGCAGGGGAAAGGAGATTGACAAGCACCTGCCTATTGCCATTGGCAGAATTACTGCCGGGTTATCTACTGGCGGTTCTGTTGCAGACGTATTGGACGATGTGGCCAGCACCATGGAACTTGAAGGAAAGAATCCCTTATCAAGTGAATTTCACCTTACAGCAAGCGAACTTCGTAGCAAAGTAAGTGCAGAAGCTTTTCAAAGTCTCGCACGCCGCTCTCCCTCTTTTTCACTTTCAAACCTGGGTTATTTATTGGAAGGATACGTTGAAGCAGGTGGTGGTAAATACGTTGAAGTTTTGGCAAAAAGCGGCAAAAAAATTCAACAAATCATCATAGCGCGAAACTCTACACTTGCTAAAGCTGGAGAGGCAATGATGAGTGCAAAAATGATCCCTGGTGTACTGGCATTCGTTTTGATTTACCTTGGACAAAGTCCATCAATGCGGGCCAGTTTGCAAAGCCTCGTGGTTCAGGTTGTTCTCGCTGTAACCATTGGAATTATGGCTGTCGGTTATTTATTCATGCGCTCAATGGTCCAGGAAGCGGCATAGGAGAGGTAAATCATGGAAGGGTTAATCGTTTTTATCGGGCTGCTGGTAACTGGATTTATTGTGGTTATCGCCTTGGAATACCTACCTGTAAAGTTTTCGTTTTCCAAAAAACAGTCTATTTCATCTGCTTTAAATGATGTAGAACAAGCCCCGGAGGAATCTGGCGTAACCGGTATTCGCAAAACACTGCACCCGCTTGAAGCGCCAACACAAAAGTACGCTCCGCCGAAGCTTCTGAAAAAAATCAAGTTTGACCTCTATTGGGGACAAATGGATGGAAAATATGTTGGTTGGACGCCCATACAATTTCTTACTTTGCAATTGTTTTTGGCAGTGTGCGGGCTTATTGTCGGATCAGTGGTTTTCGGAAATGTAATCTTTACCGCAGTAATTGCTCTTATGGGGTGGCAATATCCCATGCTTGGATTATCTGGTTCGGCCAAAAAACTCAGGTCGCAGTTTCAAGGACAACTACCTGAATATATTCAAATGATTTCAGCTCAAATGGCAGCGGGTATTTCCTTTGAAGAGTCTGTACGTAGAACAACACGCTCAGAATCTTTTCCTGCAATCTGGATGAGGAATGTCCTTCAAATGGCACAAGGTCGAAATCTAATTGAGCAAATTCAATACGAAGCATTTGAATCTCAACTCCCCGAACTTGTCACGATGGGTATGCAGCTCACATATCTAAGGAAAGGCGCTCAACAGCAAAAACTTTTGGATGACTTGGAAGAACAAATATCTGCCACTTATCTATCTCAGGTGAATATGAAGGCAGAAAAAATCGGCGCTGACCTGGTTCTCCCAATGATTATTTTTTACTTTATTCCATTCTTGATAACTGTTTTGGCGGTTATTGCCTACCCGATGATAAGCATAATGGGACATTAATTATGAACCAGAAGAAATTAGGCCGTTTGGAATTAGGAGATGTGGCCGGCATTGCTTTTTTTGCTTTTGCCACGGTCTTGTCTGCCCTGTCAGCCAGCCAACACTCCACGATATTGGCGTGGTTGTCAGTATTCCATAACGGCCTACTGACTTTTATCTACATCATTCGCAACCGCCCTTTGAGGTCGGACCGTATTGGGTTGTGGTTGGGTTTGATTGCAGCACTCTTGCCGACAACCACCTATCCAGACAAGCTCTCAACCCCCTTATTGGTGGTTGGATTGTTGGGATATGGGTTTTTGCTCTGGTCTTTGGTTGTTTTATGGAGGTCTTTTGGCATTGCTCCTGCGGACAGGGGCTTGGTCACAAAAGCACCTTACAACCTGGTCAGACACCCGATGTACCTTGGCGAACTGGTCTACCGGCTCGCGCTGGTGGCCGCCAGTTTTTCTTTGTGGGGCGTTATCACGTTTCTGGTTCTGACCGCGGTTCAGGTGTTGCGGATCAGGAGAGAAGAACGAGTGATCACCGGCTATGAAGAGTACAAAACGTCCACGCGCTGGCGCATGATCCCCGGTATTTGGTAATCATCGTTCACGCATAAACATTATCGAAAGGACTGTAACAGCATGAAAAAACGCATTATTACCATCACGTTTCCCTTTGCACTTGCTCTTTGTGTTGTATTGGCGTTTGTTCTGAAGACCGTTTCCGCAAATCCGGGCTCAATTCTGGCCGGTGGAACCTGGCACTATCCATCTGAAGTAAAAGGGGAAGAAGTTATCCTCAAATATGCAAATGTAAAGTGGCTCCAACTAATCACCCACGGTATCAAAATTGACCAGCCGGCATATCTTTGCCACGACTTCAAAGGAGCAACCCTCGGATGGGAAGGCGAGATCCGTAGACTTCGCCGCGGCAAGTGGATTGCCGTAGAAAGCACCCTGATCCCCCCTGTGGGCGATGAAATGTATCAGGTGTGTGTAAACGCACCAGTAGCCGGCACATACGCACTTTTTGGGTATTACAACGCTTCTGGAGAGGTTAGTCAGACCCCGGAAGCCTTTACCACCATCTCTGGCAACTCGATAGACGGAAATTGGAATACTGGTACAGAATTTGATATTGATCTCAAAGCCATGCCAGCCGAAACCTGGATTCGTTTCTTTTCTCGCGGTGTAGAAATCGAATATCCAACGTTGATATGCTTTCCATTTAACAATGGGCTGCATGGATGGGCAGCAGAAATCAGAATGTGGAACCCGGACACCCACCAGTGGTCGAAGCTAAAAACCACCACCAGCTTTTTGACCGAGACGGACGGAAGCCCATATCAAGCTTGCGCTGAGACCTATTTTGCCGGCAAGTATGCCCTTTTTGGATATTTGGGTGTTCAACCAGAATAGATAACAGGAGACTTCATCGCCATGTACGAGGAAAAACAACTCGGAAGCTATATAAGATACTTGCGAATGGGCTATGGAACAACAGAACTGGCTTATATCACCGGCTTATCTGAGGACAAGATCAACTCCCTGGACACCTACATGCCGGTATTCAGCATGGGCATGGTTGTAAAACTGGCTTATGGACTAGGGATTGGTTTGCGCGAAGTAATGAAAGCCTCCCTCCTGCCCACTCTCTTTGCGGAAAGCTTTCACACCCGATCAAGCGGAGGGCAATCCTTTGTCCGAAACGCCGACCTGGTGCGCTTTCTGGAAAAGGTTCCAAAAACCTATACCGTAGCAAAAGAGGAATTGGAGAGTGGTTTATTCAACTCGCTCTCCAATGAGATCACAAAAGCCGTAGCCGGGGATCCAGGCTGGAATAGTGGCGGCGTAATCGCCAATAGGTATATAGAAGATTCTACCCACCGAGAAGAACTGTTTGCCATGGGGAGCGTCTTTTGTGAAGCTGACTTCAAGGCGTGCTTGCGGTTTGCAGTCAGGAAAACCGGGGGCTACAAACGGCTCTGCAAAATTGCCGGAATTACCCACCAAAACCTTGTAGACCTGTTCACCCAGGAATTGACCAACACCAATTTTACTGATGTATTGAGAGTAGATAAGGCAGCCTCTTTACAAGGGGAGCTGGCTTCTATCTGCTGGAAAGCGGCAGAATATCAAACTGGTATTGTTTTGAACCCTGCAACACCTTACAGGAATAAGGAAATAGCTTCACCCATGCGCCGCTGGACACAACCGGAAAAAGTGTATGCAGACTGGCTTATGAATATTTACCGGCAGATCAGGGCGCTGTTACCAGAACGCAAGAACTGGCTGGCTGAAATATTGGAAAGCAACAAAGTTGAAATAGACCAGTTGTGCGAAACACAAGAAAAAGCATAAAAAAGGAAAAATAAGTACATGGTTAAACTATTAGACCCGACCAAGAATCCCACACCAGTTTTGTGCTGCGACCATTGTACCCAACCAATCAACGATGCCGGCGATGGCGTGGCAATGTGGTTTGTCCGCAAAGACCCCAACATGCCGGTGGTAGTTCACCTGGTACACAAAGAAATATGCGCCAATGAACTGGCGTACCAAAAGAAGCAAAGCTACAAATTTGACAGCCGCGAAATCAAGCAGGAATTAGGGGAGTACCTGGTACAACTTCTGATGAACACAAACGTAATCAACACACACACTTTACCGGCATTTACTTCTGGATACATAACACACTTATTGGAGCCGGCTATTTAACAAGATTACTCAAAGCCGCCAGTTAAGCGGCTTTATTCATCACACACTAACTCACCGCAAGGGCTTTTTGGAAGGGCAATTTATGAACAAAGAAACTTGCAACCAATTAAGTGCCTATTTGAAGGCAATACGGCTTGAAAAAGGGATGAAACAAAGCGACCTTGCAGAACGAACAGGACTAAGTGCTTGTCAAATAAGTAGATTGGAAGCAAGTTTATCCGATTTAACTGTAAGCTCGATTATTCGGATTGCCAAAGAACTTGATTTATCCCTCGAAAATATTCTTACCGAACTTGGCATTACCAGTACCTTTGCTAAAGCAACCAACGAGGTGTCTTTTCAGAACTTCGGGTCCTTTCTTCGTGAGTATCGTAAATCAAAAAAAGTAACCCAACAAGTATTATCCGGTAAAATCCAAGCAAGCTATAAGACACTTATCCGGTTTGAACAATCACAAACACACCGGCTTTCTTTCACCGAGATTGTCAGCATTGATAAAGCTCTCTGTGCAGACGGAGAACTGATTGCTGCGGCCTGGAGAGAAGGGGAGCGCCATCTGACAAGGAAAGAATAGACAACAAAAAAGACCGCCTTTGCAAGCGGTCTTTTGATTTATTTACGGAGGGTTATTTTCCCAATTTCTTTAACCATTCACTTTTTGCGTCGCTGAACTCTGAATTCGAGGAATACACTCCAGAGAAGACCTGACCACCGAACTTGTAATAATAAAGGGCTTGGTTGGCGTTAGTAAATGGCAATTGAATACAACACTCATCGCCATTATTTAACTGTTCTCCGAGTTCACCAAGAAACTGTTGTAAACTTGCTTCGTTTTCCAAGTCTGGAACAAGCCCCCCCACCCTATATCTGCTCATTTTTTCGACTTGCTTAGTCAGCAATTCGACAGCACAAACAAGATCGATATCTGTGGCATTGGTCTTTGGAGCGCCCACAATAACATCGTTCTCTACTGCGTGGCGTGCCTTGATCTTTTCAACTAAAGAATCTATTTGTTCAAAAACGCTATTCATAAAAGTTGTTCCTTTCTCTTTCTATAACAAGATTCTATTAAACGATGCCCTGCGAACAGTAACAATTTGTCCCATTAGCAAAGTGCAATTATATCAACTAACTCCAGCAAGGTTGCTGCAGGGGAATCGGAACCAGCGAACTGTGTCCAGTTGATTTCAGAAGCCGGATTAACGATTTTGTTTATCATACGCGAGCCAATTGTTTCTTTTTACTTGCCCTTGATGCTGGTACTGAGTAGTCTCTATAAAAACACGACCCTCTTTTGACTTATACATATACAGGAAACGAGAATTGTCAGTCGGCAGTTCGATAATCAACTCTTGTTCAGGCTGCAAAGCGTTTGCATAGGCAGTAATAAAGTCTCTGACGTTGTGCGGTTTTTCCAGATCAACAGTGAACCCTTGTTTTGAACGATCCTCTTTAAGTTCCAATAGCTCACCGTAAATACCATTGACCGCAGAAACAAGCGCCATGAGAATTTCACTAGCCCATTCAACACTCATTGCAACGCCTGACTTCAAACCCTTTTTATCAAGAACATCAACGAAAAACCTGCCGTAATTTTTATCATCTTCACCCTCACAAGACAAAAACTCGTTTGCCTTTTCCAAAACCCTGTTAACGCGATCTTTCAGTTCAAGAGGAGGCGAGACAGCTTCTTCGGAATCGTCATTTTCAGCATTCTCAGTCGCCCAACCAGTAAAACTTTCAAAAAGAAAAGCGTCAAGCGCTTCGGAAAAATTTATCTTTCTTTGCATGACGAAGTCATTCAAACTACTATTGAATGGCAAGCTTTTTATGTAATCGGGAAACGTATTTATGTTGGCTTCTCCAACAACAAATTCTATATGGTGCTCAGCTTTGTACCACTCAACGAAGTCTGCGAGGTCTTTTTCGCATTTGTCGTAAACATCCTCCGGGCAAGCGTGTTCCTTTAAATATTTGCGAAAATCCTCCACATTCACACCGCGTTTCAGATAATCAAACTCATATTTCATATTATTCTCCTTTCTACCAAGCTAACACAAATAAGATGTTTATTGCAAGTAGGCACTTTTCAATCTTCACTAGGTGGAACAGCATCGGCAAAGGCTTTTAGATTTAAGGCAAACGAAGGCTCGGTTTCAACAAGTTCTGCCAATAGTCTCTATTCCGTTGCATTGACCAAGATAGTCTCACCGGAAAGTAAATTCATCCTGCTTATTGGGTAAACTACTTGATTGTCAATATACCCGTTGTCCTTTGCCCATAATAAATAACAGCTAATTGCCTGTAATTTTCGCACTACAGTGCTTTTTTTATAAAATCCATTATTGGACAAAAAAACAAGATTTTTTACATAAGCATATAACGTTGATATTGACATAATAGAGTAATCAAACTCTATTGCCAAGTGAGTTTCAATCCACGAAACGAACATACCCACATCGAAAATATGTCCATTCACCATGTCGCCGGAATAACCGGTGGTGGTCAAATAATCCCTAAACTCTGACAGGTAGGGGTGAATCTTCATTCCTAAACCTCTTTCTCAATCACCGGAAACAACGAGAACGGATGGAACGCTTCTATGCTGCCATCCTCAAATTCTATGGCCACCAGGTATCCACCAGTTCCAGCACCTTCTTCTTCGCCGGCCATGATATTGCCCAATAAATGCCCAATCCGGGGATCACCGCCACCGGCAATCCGGTAACGTGTTTTCTGGAAATCAGGGGGAGCAAAGACAATCCGCTCATAGAGAGTGGGGACATGAACAAAAGGGGTTTGGTCAAATAGTGCAAATTGAACGGGCTTTTTCTGTAAAGTATCAAGCATGATCTTGTCCTTTCATCTGAGAGTTTTAGCTTTGTAGGCGTACTGTCCTGTTTCACCGTGAACAGTACACCCACTTAGCCGGCACCACTAATCTACCAATAAGAAACGTACACACAAGGGGGAGAGGACTTGATATTTTATGCAGGCTCCCAATGTCGAGATTGTTTATTCATGGTTCTAGTTTGTAAACTATTCTCGCCAGCTTGCCATGCCATTACAACCAATTTGCCATTCAACGATAAAGCCCTATCCAGTTCTACAAAATGAGTGAAAGAATATATACTTCTTTGTTTCTTTTCATACCTCTGAACTGTATTCACATTTGTGTTGAACTGTTGAGCAAACTTTCGTAAAGATAAACCTTTCTCAAGTCGGCTATTTGCTAAGAATGACCTCAAAGTGTCGTAAGTAACAACCCTTTCTTTATCTTCCTCTGCAATAAAAGTTGGAATATCAAGACAGACAAGAACATCTTTCAGGGTAAGGTCAAGCCCTCTACAAATTTGCACAAGGGCTTCAATCGTGAAATCAAATTTGCGATTTTCTAACCGGCCAATCATTCCAGACTGATAACCACCCTTCGCTTCAACTTCTCTCAGTGTTAAACCTTTTTCAAGACGAGCGGACTTGATTAAGTCGCTTAATTGGTTACGCGTTTCTGTGTTCAATTTAAACCTCCACTTGATGCAGATTTTAGATAATCATCGCAAGCGGTATCCGGTTTCCATGTTCCTGGCTCCGCGACACCTTGCTTGACCAATTCGTAATTCACAAACTTACCATCTACTACAACGAACCTCAGTAACCGACCATATTTATCTGTCTCGGAAGTGTCTTTATAAAGCTGAACCTTTTTACCCATGACAAGGGATGCGTTCAGGGTTGTTGCTTCGTCCGCGCCAGCATCCCCGATCTCTGGTGTGTTCACGCCGATGTATCTCACTTTGTAGGACTGCCCATCTATACGGACCCAAACCGTGTCACCATCAACAATCTTGGTTACAAGGGCGGTCTGTATGCTGTTATCTGGAATGCAAGGGAAGCTGATCTCCGGGGTGGGGGTGTGTACTACTGTGGCCGTGTTGGTGGGAGTGTGCCGGCCAGCACCTAACTGACCAGCACACCCGGACACCGATACCAATAAGCCTACCAATAAGAGTGTTACCAATAATCTTTTCGTACACACAAGAAGGGTCGGAGGAACCCGCTGTAATCTATTAGACATTGGCCAACCTCGCGTCAAGCACATCGATTACCAGTTGGCTCAGATTCTTTCTTTCTTCAACGCTTTGATTGGGTTCGGTAATAATGACCCACAAAGCGGTAGTTGCCAAAGGAACAAGGGACATAAACCCAAATTTGTGATAATCTTGAAAATTGCTTTTTACTGCTTCGACCAGTTCGGGCTTGTTTCTTTTAGCCCAATCTTCAACCTTTGATTTAATATCTTCGTACATTTCACCCTCTTTCTGAAGGAGGGTGATTGCTCACCCTCCAACATCAACTGATTTTTTCAAACGGTCAATTTCTTTGCAGATATGAGATGCGTCCATGAGAGCCTTTGCGTAAAGCTCTGCGTTTTCTGCGGACTGTTCACCGCAAGCCATCCAAATGACCTGTGCCGGCTTGATCTTGGGTTCCATGTACTGCCGGGGATTATTTTTAAGCACCGTGACCCCGAAAGGATTACCCTTGACCAAAACCTCGATGTACCCCGGAAAGTCTCTGGCGGCAATTCCTTCAAACAAGTTAAGGGTTTTGCCAGTGACGACCATCTGATTTGCCGAGAATTCGTCTTTGATGATGTGAACTAAAAACGGATTTACGCTCACGTTGATCTCCTTCCGAGTAATCTTTCTCGAACATAATCACTGAAGGATTGGCCGGCTGCTTTCGCCGCGTTCCGTAGTTCTTCTTTCTCTGCCACTGTCAAACGCACTGTAATCTTTACTTCTCTAAGGGCGTTAGGCGGGATTTCGTCCAACACTCCTGCGAGGATGGCTTTCTCGTCTGCTGTGAACTCTACCCCACTTGCAAATGCCTTTTCTAGCAAGCGCGAGTATCTCGTTTGAGCCATTGGAGATTTGAGGGCAAAGGATCTCTGCGTTATCAAAGCTTCCCTCACAATCTCTTGCGAACACTTCATAAGGATGACTCTTATCGCTTCATCTATCATTTTTTTGCTCCGTTAGAATCAGGGCTTTTTGTGAGAGACACCATTGCAGGGCTTACCAATGGCCGAACCGCTTTTCGATAACTTTTCATCGATTATCTCAAAGGTTGCAAACCGCCCACACCTTTTGCAGTGAAAAATTTCTTTGTTCGGGTCAGGATTATCAAGATACTGTTCCATGGAGTGGCCTTTGTCTTTCAAGCCTTTCAGCGCCGTATAAAGACCTTTCCAGCGCTCGGGCTCGTTCTTTACGATCTCGTCTGCTGTTTTTGGATTGCCATCAGTCATAAGCTTCTCCTGTTTGAGTTGTTTTTCCGGGTCGCCGCACTCAGGGCATTCTTCCAGTTGATTGAGCGCATGTTTCTCGTAGCGAGGCTGACCGCACTTGGGGCAATTCACCACCGACCATACGCCGGTTTTCAAGGCTTGCTCGACGCAGTAGAACGCGTATTCAATTGCTGAATCTGATCGCGCGTCACTCATAATCCACAATCCTCCGGCGCTCTTGCCGGCTTCAACCATAAGACCATTTTCAATTCGATCTGGTAAAGGATACCACCGGATGCATCATTTTGAATCTCATACTGCATTGGTGTTTGAATCAGGCTGCAACCTGGTAGCACCCGGTAAGATCGTTCGCCGGTGACAATTTCGCGGACGCCTTCTACAACCGTTCGCTTAGTTACTGTTGGACCCGGTCGTAGAAGACCATCGCGCATTACTGTGTTTGCTGGAATGTCACTCATATTATCCTGGCTCCCATGCGCTGCCACCAAGCTTCCAAACCCATCCGACAAAGACCTTGCGGAATGTCTTGACCCTAATCTCTGTACCTTTAAAGGATTGCCAAATCTCATATGACTTTGGCGTTTCACAAACAAACTGGTCAGGGCTGATCTCGTATTCCACATGGTTGCACCGCTCACACACCATTAATCGAATGATGGCGGTATCCCTGCGCCGGCTTTGATATGCTTTCCAAAGCGACAGGGCTTTGTCGGGGTTGCTGAACTCTTTTCCTGTTTTCAGGGCAGAATCCAGTAAATTTGCACCAGTAATGCGGCAATCCCAAAAAGTTAATCCCCTTAAGATTGGTTTTCCGCATTTTAAGCAAGGCTGCGTGAACCAAACAATTCTTCCGAAAGGGGAAACAAGATCGCTATTTTCGAGGTCCATATCCACCAACTTGCTGTTATCCGTGGTGGTGATGTCAAAGTGACAATAATTCTCGTCGCAGGTGCATTTATGGTACTTGTCTGCCAGCCGGTCTCGTTTTTCTTTCATGTATTGTCTGGTCATGGCTGGCTTCGGCTCGATTGCTGTAGCGAGTAAGTCAGTGGAGGCAATCATACCGAAAACCTGGGAGAGAAACAGTCTGTAAGCTGGCCGGTAGTCCTGTCAAGAAATACGGTGATTCCTTTTACATCATGGTTGAAATCGCTTGTTTCTCCGTCGAGCATTTCTTGTAAGCGAAGGGGATTACCGCACCCATGAACATGCTCTAAATCCATTGAAAAAATTCTCACCGGGATGCCCAATTCTTTTTCGGCTCTTACTGCGATCTTGTGAATGAGTTCGTAATCTTCTTTTGTAACTTTAGGAGTAACCATCTTCCCATCCTTTCTCCTGATACAAAATCCCTACCAGGTGGGCATTCAATTTCTTGTTTCATATTCAGTTGGTAAAGGGCAGGTGTTTCTTTTGTTTCTCTGTTGTGTTGCTGTGTTAGTACTATTGTAAGGCATTGTCTTACACAATACAATAGAACACAACCTTAAGAATTTTTGTTCATACAAAAATTGCCTATTGCATAACTATACCGCTTGTGGTATAGTTATCTCACACACACAAACGAGCGTTTCAGCGTGAACGCAAAAAGCTAAAAGGAGGCTTTAACACATGAGTGAAATCAGGTTCGATATCAATAAAGTTCTTCCGAATCCCTATCAAACGAGACTTGCCGAGGATTCCGACCATATTAAAGGGCTGGCGCAGAGTATTGTGCTTCTCAATAAAATGCTCCAAATCCCCACCGGCAGATTAGCCAAAAACGGTTTACCTGAACTGGCCTTTGGTCATAGCCGGCTTGCAGCTCTCAAACTGATTGTAGAGACCTCTCCCGAAGAACTTAAAGAGTGGGGGAAAGAGTTTGCCAACGAAAGAGAAAAAGGCGACTTCTACAAGCACTTTTCCTTTATCTCGATCAACATTGAAGAAATGACAGATGAAGAAATGTTCAAAGCGGCAGTAGCCGAGAATGCAGATCGCAAGGAACTGACCCCCACAGAAGAAGCCAGCGCCATGGTGGTCTACAAAGAAAAATTTGGCAAAACCTCAGACGAAATTGGTCTGCTTTTCCACCTTTCGGGTCCATCAGTCCGTAACAAAATGCGCTTGCTCGACCTCCCTGAACCGGTAAAAGTGGGTCTTGGTGTTAATTTTTCAGAAGGGGTTGGTCGTGAGATTTTGATCGCTTATGATCTTCCTGAAACCGTCAAGAAAATAGCATGTTTTAGCCATCCTGGTAGAGAATACCCGCAAAACGCCACCCTGATTGAATACATCGAAGAAACCGTAAAAACCGGCAGAACTCTTTTATTGGAAGATTTGAAGGAAAAAATTGACAATGTAATGTCACACGCAAGCGTCAATATGGATAACAAACCGTGGAAAAATGATGCTGTTCTGCTGGACGCTGAAAACAATCCGCTCCCAACATGCAAGGGTTGCCCTCTGGCCACAAAACGCGACAACAAGGACGTATGCCTGAGCCGGGAATGCTACAACAAAAAACAGAACGCCTATGAGCTTGATTATCTCCAGCAAGCCTCTGCAAAGTCTGGAATCCTCATTCTGCCCGAAGAACTGGAATCATACGGGCAGCACACCGATTTCAGCTATTCACATATTGAAGCCTTGAAGAAAGCGCAAACAAGGGGAGGGTGTGAAAACCTGAGACTTAAGTTTGATGTTCACAGCAGTTATCGCGGGGACGATTCTGAAACCAACACCCTAAAAAAAGATGGCTTCCCCAATGCAAAAATTGTCTGCATGAAAAGAAATGGCTTCTGCACCTGCGTAAAAGCATATCTGAATCAAGTTGATCTGGCTGAAAAAGGTGAAGGTCAAATGGATGAAGCCGAATTGAAAGAAATTCGCCAATCTATCAGCCAACAAAAGAAAATCAACAAAGAACTGATCACCAACTTGGCAAACGAAACAGCAAACCAGCTTTACAAGGGTCTCTTGGATAAAAACGTCAAAACATTGCGATGGATTTTCACAAACTCGCCTTCTTATGGTTTTTGGAATGACACCAAAAATATTGAATCTTTCAACGACCTTGTAAATGAAGTTTTTCATCACGTGACGCTCTCTCGCATGGAGGGTGTGGCTTTACCCAAGGACGCACTAAGACACTTAAATGACTACCTTACCGAAGCCGGGATGGAAAAGCTGGATATCGAAGTCGGGGAACCAGACCCGGAACCGCAAGCCAAAACTCTTATGGAAGTATTTTCAGAAGACCCGGAAGTAGAAGAATCTGCAAAAGAAACGCTCGATGCCGTTCTGCTGGACGAACAACCGGCGACCAGCTTCTAACCAACCATCCGACCGGTGATCCTGCTCTCACATTATTTATATAGAGAACAGGACACCGGCAAGCCTTAATTTTTGAGAAAGGATTTTATGAAGCAAGTCGTTGATTACATCGCAATAAAGGACAATAACGGTCTTAAAGTGGATTTATCCAACACGCCATTTGAAGCCGAATTATCGGTAAAAGAACACGTTTGGGATAATTGGGATATTGTGTTTCAAGGCACAAGAGAATTACCGGCAGATATTCAAGGCATCACTCAGGAAGACATTAATGAATTTGTTCAGGCTTCCGAGGAAACTGATAATCCAGTCACCTTTTACTTGGGCAAAACCGAATTACCGGCGAACATGGAGAAGTAACCCATGAAAGAACCTTTTATCACGCGCTCCTTTAATAGCGCCAGCCTTGCTACCATCGAAAGGGTCAATCAAATTCTGATCGATTACGAGCAGGATAACTTATTGCTGACCCTTCGCCAGCTTTACTACCAGTTGGTATCAAAAGACCTGATTCCCAACACCCAAAAGGAATACAAGAATCTTGGTAACCTGGTATCAAATGCGCGTCAAGCTGGTCTGGTCGATTGGGATATGATCGAAGATCGAGGGCGGGACACCAACATGCACCCACATTGGGCGACCCCTGCGGATATTGTCGAGTCTGCGTACAACCAGTTCCGCATTGACCGGTGGGCAAAACAACATTGGCATATTGAAGTCATGGTTGAAAAGGACGCACTGAGCGGCGTGCTGATTCCTGTTTGCCGTGGACTGCATATCGGCCTGACCGCCAACAAAGGCTATTCTTCATCCTCAACTATGTACGAGATTGGGCAACGGCTATACCAGAAGTTCAACGAAGAAGATAAAGAAATTTGCGTCATTTACCTGGGCGATCACGACCCCTCTGGTATCGATATGGGCAGGGACGTAAGAGAACGTCTGCAGATGTACTCTCGAATTGACGATATTGAAGTGGTGAGAGTGGCACTCAATTGGGATCAGATCAAAGTCTTGCGTCCTCCTGAAAACCCTGCCAAGGAAACAGATTCGCGTTATGGCGACTATGTACGGCAGTATGGGCGTTCCTCATGGGAACTGGACGCTGTGGAACCTCGCCGGCTGGCGCAACTGGTAACGGATGCCGTTCTCTCGCACCGTGATGAAGACGAATGGCAAGCCGCGCTTCAAAAAGAAAACGAAATGAAAGCTAAACTCAAGGCATTTGTAGACCAGTACAATAAAGACCAGAATGACGAAGACGTTGAGGATGATTAATGACCAATAAACCTGAAACGATCATTGCCACACTTAAACAGATCCACGAACTGAGCGAAAACGCCGGCGCGACTGAAGCTGAACGTAAAGCAGCCGCTGATATGCTGAATCGCCTGTTGGTGAAGCACAAATTGACCATGGCCGATATCGAGAACGATGCCATGATAACCGCAGAGTTTGAATACAAGTCAGCCATTGAACTGCGGCTTCTTGAACAAATCGTAGCGCACATTGCCGGCATGGAGACCAGGGCGATTGACCAGAAATCAGGCAATCCCGAAATTCCTGCCAATAAAATCTATTTCAAACTGACCAAGGCGCAGGAAGCGGATATAAGCACCCTGTATTCGGTTTACCGGAAAGCTTTGGCCAAAGAAATTTACAGCCTGTTCGTGGCCTTTGTTTACAAAAACAATATCTTCCCTGAAAGCAAGGGAACCGATTACCAAGACCTGCCTCCAGAAGAAAAGGGAAGCCTACTGAAATCGCTTATCTACGCATCTGCAATGGACCCTGTTGCAGTACATAAGCAAATAGGCAGCAGAGACTAAATGGGAGATAAATTACCGAGTGGGAGTACCTGTTACGATTGCAAGCACGTAGGCCGTTGTTGTAGCAGTCACGCGCTTAACACACCACCCGGTAAATCAACTTGCATTTACTCACCAAGCCAGTTTGAGCAAAACCCCGGACTGTTGCCAGGCGCAAGAACGCTGGCAGACTGGATAGAAGATGATCAGGAAAAAGGAGAATAGATTGAATTTCAAACAAATTGCATACCAAATGAAACTTACCCTCTACTTTATAACCAAAATGAGATATCGCTATCGGGTCGAGGTTGAAGAATTCAACCCTGCAACATGGGATGAAAAACATCTTGTGTTCCACTTCTTTCATGAATTTGCTGATGCTCAGCAGTTTATCAGGGAATACCCATCCAACAAATATTACCTAATCCGCATGTATGGACAGCAACGAATAGGATGGCCTCTCTGCAACATTGATACCGCCGCACCAGCAGACCGGGACGACATTGAAGGGATCCAGACAGAAAAAGACCAATTTGGTTTTGATCTGCCTGTAAAACTCTCTGCAGGCTGGTATTATCGAGGCGAGAACGTGCATCATCCTATTTGGGTGGCTGTCACAAAAGATATCGAGAGAATGGGTAGAGAAATCACGTACCGCTATTCAATCAACAAAGATCCGCTCAAGCTCTTGCGCAGCATCGTGGACGATGTATTCAATGAGAGACACCCAACAGCTCCCAAACATTTCAGAACGAATTTTAGTTACTACATGGCTTCATTATTGACCAAGGAAATCCAGAAAAACAGCGCCGGCAAGTAGCCTTGGAAGGAAAAAAGTTATGGAATCAATTACTGAATATAGACACCGCATAAACGAGCAGGTTCAAGATACGGCTAATGAACTTCTCTCCAACGGGGTGGGGGAGTTGTCCCGCGAGACCTTGATCGCTATCCTGAAACGAGTTGCAGACTATGGCTTTACCGAAGGGCTGAACTACCGCATATCCTCTCTGATCACCACCGACCAACTGGAAAACCTTTTTTCAATCTCAAGCAGGAGGGCGAGGGCGATAGCCAAAAGCCGGCACGAATCATACGGTATTGGATTCAAAATTCCGGGCGCAAAGCAATGGTTCTTCCTTCCAGAAGATGTAAAGCTGCTGGCTCCTGAAAAACCAGGTAGACGTTGGGAGAAAAAATGACAAACATGGATATCACTGTTTCCGAAAAAGCCGGTTTGATTATTCCCAACACCGAAATACAGAGCAAAGAAGAATTGCTCAAAACCAATCCTGCGGCTTCATACCTTGAGCACTTAAGCGATACTGGCCGCGCCGGTATGCGATGGGCGCTCGATCAGGTAGCAAAAATCATCACCGGCGATGATGAGGTAGACTGTTTTCATGTGAGATGGGATAAAGTTCGCTTTCAAGATACCTCGTTTGTTCAAGCGGTCCTCGCCAAAAGATATTCCTCCGCAACCGCCAACCACGCCTTGTGCGGGCTGAGGGGAACCATGAAACGCGCATGGCTGTTGGGGTTTGTTTCAACCGATGATTATATGCGATCCATTCAAGTGGAACCCATCACCGGCACAACAATTCCCTCTGGCAATCCACTGACTTTTCAGCAGATAGACAACTTGATGAAAGCCTGTGCAGCTGACAAAAAGAAGGCTGGCCGCAGGGACGCCGCGATACTCACGGCGCTCTATGTGGGCGGCTTGCGCCGGGAAGAAGTGACCAAGGTCAAACTAGCAGAATACGATCCAGAAACCGGCAGGTTACTGGTACACGGCAAGGAAAATAAAGAAAGATACGTCTACCTGAAGAACGAAGCCGGAACCGCTATGGCCGACTGGCTGACCGTTCGTGGTCAAGCTGGCGATTTCATCTTTACGCCGATAATGAAAAACGATAAAGTGAATATGCGTATAGTCAAACCCATCTCACCAGAATCCGTTTTTTACGTCTGCCACAAAAGGGGAGTTGAGGCCGGTGTAACTTTCAGTCCGCACGATCTCAGGCGGGCTTGCGTCAGCGATATGCTGGCACGCGGCATTGATCTG
>Ga0180732_1000695_pt1 | contig 25737 bp, 22 predicted proteins | sample KR11_01MetaG_FD_148674 | JGI IMG/M metagenome (GOLD analysis project Ga0180732, IMG submission 148674) | Groundwater microbial communities from the Olkiluoto Island deep subsurface site, Finland - KR11_0.1 MetaG | ecosystem: Environmental > Aquatic > Deep subsurface > Groundwater | place... | reverse complement strand
CCCTCTACACCAGAGGCTTCAGACGCTTCGTTACCTCCACGCCTGCTCCAGTTGCTACCGGCTGGAACGAAAGTTGCCGGGCGGGATTCGCACCCGCTGAAAAAACAGCGCCTTGCCACGGCGCACGTCAGAGCAAAATTAAATCTAGTTTAATTTTGTTCTCTACTATTTTACTACAAATTTCATATCCTACTAAAGGGTTAGGTTATATATTCTTCTCTCTTTCTTTTGCTTCTATCACGCAGTAGATCCCACCTTCCTTAAAGCCCGGCTGAAAACAGCCGTTGCAGGATATGCATTTGGCCGGGGAGCGGTCACCCTGACTCCAACGTTGCGCCAAGTCAGGTTCCCTGATGAATGGTCGGGCTATGGAAATATAATCAATTCCTTCATCCTTAACCGACTTTTCTGCCACCTCGTAGCTCCTGTAGCCGCCAACCACCATCACCGGGCAGTTGGTCGCCTTCTTGATTTGCTTGGCCAGGGAAAGGTTATAAGCCTCCTGCTCTGGCTTCTCAATTTTGATCCGTACCGGAGTTTTGTCCCCCGAGGCTGAGGTGCCGCCACTCACCTCAATGGCATCGATCCCCGCCTTGTCCAATAGTGTCGCCGCATAGACCGCATCTTCTATACTCAAGCCGCCTTCTACAAAGTCGGCACCGTTGAGCTTAATCAACACGGGAAAATCGTCACCCACCGTTTTCCGTACTGCCTGGTAAACTTCGTGGAGAAACCGGCAGCGCTTGTCAATACTGCCTCCGTATTCATCCGTACGCCTGTTAGTGAGAGGAGAGAGGAACTGATTGATCAAATAGCCATGGGCGCCATGCAGCTGGATGGCATCGAAACCGAAGGCCTTGGCCCGTCTTGCCGCATCAGCAAAGGCCACCACAATCTCGGCGATATCTTTTTTTGACATTTCCTGAGGAAGTTCAGGAAATTGCTCAACCTGTACGGCTGATGGCGCCAGCGGTTGGCGGTGGGCGGTGGCTGCATCAGTCTGCCCCCCGGCATGAACCAATTGGATGCATATCTTCCCGTGCTGGTCATGCACTGCCTGGGTCAGGGCTTTCATCTCCGGGGCAAAATCGTCGGTATGAATACCCATCTTGCCGGGGAGCTGTTTGCCTTCCGGCCTCACAAAGCTATATCCCGTGATAATCAGGCCAACGCCGCCAAGGGCCAGATCCCTATACCAATTTGCCAGCTTTGGAGTGGGTCGGCCATCTGCCTCGCACATTCCTTCCCAGGTAGCTGACCGGACAAGGCGGTTTCGCATGGTCATGCCGTTTATCGTGGTTTGGTCGAATAAAGTCGCCATAGCAATCCTCCTGGTAATTTTTTATTGCATCCCTAACAAGCTAGTATCTGGTTTCCTGATATCTCCGTTGACCAGAGACGGTTAATGACGATTTCACAGCAAGAGTATGTTGTTATTTAACAGGATATCACTATTCAAAGGGAAAAGGGGACAGAACTATTTTTGTCACACAAATCCTGCCTTTTCAAGGTTCCCTAAACCCTATATCTTCGACAGCAGATCTCCACATCAAAGGCATTGAGAATCCGCAGTTCCCGCTCCCTCTTCTTGGCTTCCATCCTCTCGCGAAAGACCAGGGTAGGAAAAAGCTCACGCGCCTGCTGGTAATCAGGGATGGCCTCCATGCCGGTTGCCAGCACCTTGCCGGTAATGGTATCAAGGAGCTCCGCGTCCCGGCCGTTAGTGACCACGGCCAACGGGATCTGGTACTCCTTTTCCAATACCCGGGCCGCAGCAATGGCCGGACGTTCCCGGGTGACCAGGGAACCAGGGGCGTAGCGGATAATCATGAACCGCTTCCCCTCAAGGCTGACCACAAGCTCAATGGTGGAGCGGACAAACTGACTGGAAAAAAGGGTCTCGACAAAGCGGCGGGGTTCAAGATCCTCCTTGGCATAGCCCTTTTCCTCAACCATCATGCGTGCCAGCTGCTGCCTGTTCCGCTCGTCATCGGTGTCCGTCAACTCCTCACCGGTGATGTAATCCCGGAGAGAGCCATAGACCAGATGATGTGATGAGACCCGCAACATAGTTTCCGCCCTCCTGAAACGACGATGCCCCTTGGCATAAGCGAAGGGGCATCGTCAAACAAAAATTATAACAGGTAGCCTTTACAGTTCAAGCCACGACTCGGAGAAGACCGACTGACCGGACAGGGCCTTGTAGGTCTTGTAGTGCTGTATAGCCACTTTGTCCAAGGAAGAAGGATCGGGATCATCACCATCCATCATGGCATGAACCATATCCACATGGGCCTGACGCTCGCCTTTGCAGATGGCCATCAGCTCGGTATCGTAGGCATTAACGATGGCGGTGGTGATGCCGTATTTCATCAGCATGATCAGATAGGTGCGATCCAGATACTTGCGCAGATGCTCGGCCACGCCGTTGGAGACGTTGGACAGACCGACGGTGGAGCCGGCGCCTGGGGCGATGTCGCCAAGCATCATCATGAATTCAAGACCGGAGGCAATCTGATCTGCTCCGAGGGTAATGGGGGTACCGATGGGATCAAAGAGCATCTTCTCATTGGGAATACCGGCCTCGCTCAGGGCCATCATCAGGTCAACGGCCATGGAGGCGCGCTCGTTTGAATCGCGGGGCATACCGTCCGGTCCCCAGAGCAGGGCGATAACATTACATCCGGCCTCAGCAGCTACCGGGATCAGATTCTTCATCCGCTCGGGCTGGGCGGAAATGGAGTTCATGATAGTCAGTTCTTTATTTTTCACCACCTTGAAACCGGCGGTCATGGCATCCATATTGGTGGTATCGAGACAGAGAGGGACATCGGTAACAGCCTCAACGGTCTGTACAACCCAGGGCATCAGCTCAACACCATCTTTCCGTGCAGGTCCGATATTGAGGTCAAGGTAGGAGGAACCGGCAGCCGCTTCTTCCTTTGCCATCTCCTGAACAGGACCCTGAATCCGCTCTTTCATGGCGTTTCCACTGCGTTTTCCCATGATATTGATGCTTTCGGCAATTGCCATTACTTTCTGTGACATGCTGTTCTCCTTGTCTCGATGAGTTATCTCGTAATTATCTCTTAAATAGAGGGATTGATATCAATAAAACTTTGTATTTTACCCATTATTCACTGTTCTGTCAATGTCAGGGCCACTCTCAGGCCAGGCCGATTTAATGGTCTTTTAAAAAGTCCTCAAGGGGATGGCTAAGCTAAAAGGCCAAAAGACGAGGCGCGCCAATCCTTCGTCACTGCGGCGTACTTTTGGGTACGCCGCAGTGACGAAGGATGCAGGGCAACGCCGGCCAGGGATGGCCCAGTGTGTCGCTCGCTCCATGGATGGAAAAAGAGCGACCGAAGTATTTGGGCCTTTTGGCGACGCCATTATTTCTTGATCTTCACCGATGGGAATAGACTCATATCAGTGTGGGGCAGAAAGAGGGCGGCCATATAATGATTCATAAAATCAGGATTCTCCGACAACTCGATATTGGTCATCAGCTTGCGCACCTCCACCCGCTCCCGGAAACGACGATGATCAAGCAGACTGATCTGGCAACCCAGCTGCGAGGCATTGCCAATATAGTAATAACGCTCCCGGTCGATATCCGGCAGCAGCCCGATGCAGATGGCCCGTTCCAGATCGATATAGGCCCCGAAGTTTCCAGCCAGGATAATCCGGTCCAGATCACCAAAGCCTAGGCCCACAGACTCCAGCAGGGTCTGGTAGCCCGCATACATGGCGCCCTTGGCCCGCATCAGGTTATCAAGATCCACCTCAGTGATGACAATATCTTCACCGGTCATGGAGGTCTGCCCCCAAGCCAGTACATACTCCCAGCGATCCTCACCTTCACGGATGCGGAGATTATTCAGTTCGCGGTTGAATTTTCCCTGGGGATCAATAACGCCTGCCTCAAGCAGTTCGGAGACAATGGAGATCAGGCCGGAGCCACAGATGCCCCGGGGTTTTGTCTGACCGATGGTGACGATCATCGGATCCAGGGTTTCCGGCTCGATATGGAAGTTTTCAATGGCACCCTGACTGGCCCGCATTCCATGCTTGATTCCCCCGCCCTCAAAAGCAGGCCCGGCCGAACAGGCTGCACAGACCATCCAGTCCTCATTGCCGATTACGATCTCGCCATTGGTACCGATATCAATAAACAAAGAGATCTGATCACTTTTGTGCATCTGACAGGCATGAACCCCGGCCACGATATCGCCACCCACATAGGAGGAGATACAGGGATAGAGGAAAATCCTGACCGAGGGATGGGCCATGATTCCCAGATCGGCAGCCTTGGTCAGGGGAAACTGACTGACACTGGGGACATAGGGTGCCTCGCGGATATAGCGGGGATTGATGCCCAGCAGCAGATGGGACATGACCGTGTTGCCGGCGGTCATGATATAGCTGATATCGCTGGGGCTGATCACCACCTTGCGGCACATCTCTTCAATAATGCCGTTGATAGTGTAAACCACCTTTTCCTGCAGGGTCTTAAGACCGCCGGGACGTGCAGCATAGATCATGCGGGAAATAACATCCTCGCCATAACCGATCTGGGCGTTATAGCCTGAACCGTCGGCAATGACCTCGCCGCTGTTGAGATCAATCAGTATCCCGTTGACCGTGGTGGTGCCGATGTCAATGGCCAGACCATAGAGGCGGTCGGTGGTATCCCCCGGTTCGACGGCAATAATCCGGTCAGGCTCGGTCGCCCCCTTGCCGTGCAGCAGGATGACCGTGACCTCCCAGTCCGCCTCGCGCAAGATGCCGGAGAGCTCCCGGATCAACTGGGGATGGTCATAGTTAGGTTCTGGATTATCCGGAAGCGTATTTTTAATGGCACGCATCAGCCGCTGCATATCAGAGACATTGTCATCCATGGTTGGCGGTGGCAGCTTGAGAAAGAGCTTGCCCACCGGCGGATCAATCTTCCAGGTACCGACCAGAGTCTCCATGGAGCGGGCCGAAATGGCTCGGGTGGTCTTGGGTTCCCGCTTCAGGGCCTTGCCATCCGACTTGATCGTCTCGGGGATTCGCACCGTAATATCAGAAAGAACCCGGGTCTTACAGGCCAGCCGAACCCCGCGATCATATTCGGCTTGTTTCAATGTGGCAGCATGGTCGCACTCCACCTCTCCCTGTTCCAGATGCACCTTACACTTGCCACAGACCCCGTCTCCTCCGCAATAGGCATGGATATAAACTCCGGCAGCCGCGGCGGCAGTCAGTAAATTTTCTCCGGGTGCAACTTTGACACGGATATCATCGGGTAAAAAGTGTATGGTATGTTCCATAACGTCTGCCTTTTTATATTTGAACAAGGGCGTAGAAAACAATCTGATTATTATTCCAATTTGCATTCAAGCTGGCACCTTCGTCGGCTGCACTGCGGGGCTCCTCACCGTACTACCCGTACTGCTTCGTCGCCGCTCGCTTTCCTTCTCGGTGTCAACTTGAATGCTTCTTGGAATTAAAGCATTATTGGGGGAAAAATAACAGGAAGCAGCCCCTTGTCAAGAAATATTCTTGATAGTATTCATAAAAATATTTGATCAAAGCAGATGACAGCCTTATAATGGCAGCTGTCACCTCAATCCCAGGAGAACCTACAAATGACTTTAGAGCAAGACCAAGGCCGCAAGTGGCTCAAAATTTCGATTACCACCGACCCGGTTCTCATCGATGCCATTGAAGATTTCATGGTGGGAATTACCGACGCAGGAGTGGAGTTGAGTGTCGATCAACCGGGAAATAAGGCGTTGCTCAATGCCTATTTCGACAAGGGCCAGGAGGATCAGCCGGAAACCGACATCACCCTGAGTCAACTCAGCAGTTATCTTCTTGATCTGGCCGATATCTTTGAGGTGGCCGTCCCCACCGTCGAGACCAGCTTTATCGAGGATGAGGACTGGTCAAAAACCTGGAAAGAACACTTCAAACCCTTTGCCATCATCCCTGGTCTCATCATTGCCCCCACCTGGGAACCCTATGAGCCTCTAGAAAACGAGCAGGTCATTGTCATGGATCCCGGCATGGCCTTTGGCACCGGTCATCACGCCACCACCAGCCTCTCCTTGCAGCTGTTACATGAAGCGCTGAAAGGCAAATCCAACAGCAGCGTCCTCGATGTGGGCACCGGCACCGGGATATTGGGAATGGCCGCCGCCCTCTTTGGTGCCTCCAAGGTCATGGCCATCGACAACGACCCCCTTGCGGTGACCGCGACCAAAGAGAACATTGCCCGTAACCAGCTGCAACAGATCATGGAGGTAGCAATCACCCCGCTCGCCGCTCTAACAACACCTTATTCCCTGGTGATCGCCAATATTGTCCATGATGTGCTGCTGGAGTTGGCTCCTGATCTTGGCCGATTAACCGAGAATGGCGGCCAGCTGCTTCTCTCCGGCATCCTCCATGGGCTGCAGGTGACCAATATCATCTCTTGTTTTGAGAAATTAGGTTTTTCCCTGAAGCGGCAGGAAGAGAAGAAGGAGTGGGCCGCCATCCTCTTTTCCAAGGGATAAGGTAAAGACCAATAATCAGCAGGGGTAACTGTTCAGCTACTTACAGATTAAAAACTGACCTCCCGCATAGACACTGAGTCGCTGAGATAATCTTTTGCTGTCCCTCTCTCGCGCCAGCGCCTTGTATGGATAAAATTTTTAACAAAACAGGCACTTATTTGTGCCGAAGAGTTACCAGCAGGATTCCTTATTCAGGCGCTGGGGCAGTATCAGATATCCGAATAGGAGAAATCTGGTAGTTCTGGTCAAAGATAACGGCCGCCCCTTCCTTGTCCACCCGGATCACCACTCCGGTGGCAGTGACCCAAGCCCGTTCACTTTCCCACACCTTGAGGCTTTCCTTGGCCACGACAAAACGCAGTTGGGCTAATTCTTCAAGGGAAAGAAAGAACTCCAGGCGAACCTTGCTGGCAATGGGCAGAGGACTACTGGTTGCAATAAATGCTCCGCCGGCGCTGATGTCGGCGGTGACAAATTCAAGCAACGGAGTTGATCCGGTACGGGATTCCGCCGTAACCTTGGTCTGTAAGCTGAGAGATAAACGTTTCTGTTCTCTTCTGTCTTCTTGTACCATCCTGCTCATCCCTCTTTTTAGGAGCTGTTAGACAACAGCCAACACTTTTTTGGTTATTGCGCTTACAACTCCTTATGCCTTTTTTGCCATCTCAATGATGGTATTATTTTTTTGAAGCGGTTTTTGTCTTCCCTTTCTTGCTTCCCCACAGGGGATCATTGCCAAAACGGTCCATCCACCAGTCTTCAGGCTCAATATTGTCTCCATCATCCGGCACTAAAGGAATGCGAAACTGATCACAGTAGTGCATGAGCAGATCATAGCCTCTGGTGAGTTTCCGGATGATCGCAGCATCGGCTGGTGATTCTGCACCGACAAGATCAGGATGATAAAGCTTGCACATCTTCCTATAGGCCCGTTTAATCTCTCCCATTGTTGCCCGCTCCGCCAAATTCAATAATTGTCTGGCCTCATCAATGGCCTGCCATTCGTCCTTGGTCATGAGTCACCCCTTCTTCCAACCCTTTTCCTCGCCACGCAACAGTCTTCCGATATTGGAGCGATGTTGGAACCAGATGAGAAGGACAATAACAAACGCCACTGCCAATATTGCAGAAGACTCACCCAGACTCCAGAGCCAGAGAGGAATCAGGAGCGAGGCGGAAAGTGAACCCACGGAGACATATCCGGAAACGGCAACCGCAGCGACAAAAACGATAAGACTGACCAGGACACTTCCGGGGGAGATAAAAAGAAAAACACCCAGAGCAGTAGCCACCCCTTTTCCACCCTTAAACTTGAGATAAAGCGGAAACATGTGGCCGATAACCGTGGCCAGACCACACGAGACCACAAGCAGCTCCCTTGCCGCTGCTGTTTCGCCAAGCAGAAAAGTGACGCCCCAAACAGGCAGGAAGCCCTTGGCCACATCACAGAACAGGGTTACAATACCCAATTTTTTCCCCAGCACCCGACCCACATTGGTGGCCCCAATGTTGCCACTCCCTTCCAGGCGCACATCAGCGCCGACAAGTCGTCCTATAAGCAAGCCAAAAGGAATGGCACCGATCAGATAACTGACCAGGATATAGATAATTTCCATAATCATTGTATCAAAATGTTTTCTGTGAAAAAAGGTGCCCCTCCAGATCCTCCTGAAGACATTTTTCAGCCTACCCCACTTTTTTCCGATTGGCAAATAGAACGAAACTCTCATTGCATGAAGCAAAAGGCATAAGCTCTATTCTCTTCAGGATTCCAGTACATTCCGTAACATAAACTCGATGCCAGGAGACGCATAAGAAGTGCCTGTCCATAAATAAGGATTTTTGTTCGATATCAAGGACGGCGAAAGGTAATGGCAAACAATGCTTCCTTGTCAGGTTCAAACACAAGATGTTTTCTGAAAATATCCAGATGTTCGTCTTGTCTGTGACTGACAAATAACATGGTGGAAACGCCTAGTCCAGCAATGCGCTCCAGACAAGCGAGAACCATCAAACGATTCTGATCATCCAGACCCAATGTCGGTTCATCAAGAATCAACAAAGCAGGGTATTTGATCAACGCACGAGCAATCAATACGAGCCGCTGTTCCCCCCAGGACAACTCTTTAAAGGCAATATCAGCTTTTTCTTGCAGGCCGATAAAGGCAAGCCATTGGCGAGAGATGCGCTTTTCTTTGTCAGAAACCGGACGATATACACCAATACTATCGTAGAGGCCTGATGCAACAACAGTTAAGGCATTCCCTGGTACCCGATAATCCTGATGCAATGCACCGGAAACAAGCCCAATATGTTTTTTGATATCCCAGATGCTTTCGCCGCTGCCTCGTTGATATCCAAAGACCGTCAGGCCGTTGTTAAAACACTGAGGATGATCTCCGGTAATCAGCTGCAGCAGCGTCGATTTTCCGGAACCGTTCGGCCCGGAGATGATCGTATGTTCACCAGGGCGCAAGACCCAGTTCAGATTTTGGAACTGGATGACCTCATCATAACGTACCTTGCAATTTCGCATGTGAACGATGGGATCAAATATGACGGGTGCAGCCAGAGCAGGAGGTAACTCCAATAAACTTCCCAAATCAAAGTGAAAGAGAGTTTGAAGAGAATCGTTGTTCATGATCCTGTCTTTTTCACCCTGAGCCAACAAGCGTCCCTTATGAAGCACGCCAATGTGGGTATGCCACTCCTGAACGTCCTGCAGTTGACTGACAAACATGAGCAAGGCCTGCTGTTCTTTCAAAGCAACCAGAAAGTCGGCAAGTGATTGAGAAGATACCCGATCCAGACCTTCAAAGGGTTCATCAAGGATCAACAAATCGGGCTTTGCCAGGAGGGCGCGGGCAATCAGCAGTTTTCTGGTCTCACCAGACGAAAGAACCCTGTATCCTTTTTCCAGCAAATCTGCAATCTTGAATTGTTCAACTACCTGCCCGATCTCAGCATTCTTCGCTCCGGTCTGCTGCAAGAGCTCCAGGCCGGTGTGCCCCTGATCTATCTGATCCATGAAGTCGGTGTCATCGTCATACAATTCCGCTTCAAGTTGAGCCTGCTGTGCCTCCAATCCTACACACAGACAGGAAGGAGGCACTTCAAAGAGTCGAGATTGAAAAACCATTTTTTCAGGTTCCTGAAAAATACGGGCCAGCTGACTCTTCCCCGAACCGGTCGTCCCGATCAGACACCAGTGCTGCTGAGTCTCTATGGTCCATTGGCTGATATTGAGTTGTTTGCTGATTAAATCTTGGATATCAATCAATATCAAACAATTACACCATATCATTCTTCTTTAGGATACCTTTATTTTTTATTTGTAACTCTGCAATATAGAATGGACAACTACTTGTTTTGTAATATTTTTTTCTCGTGCAGAGGCGCCGAGAAGGACAAAAAAGTTTTTCTCAGCGCCTTGCGCGAGATGAATTGTTAATCTGTAAACAAGATGAAATTCCCCTACATCAAATAGGAACATCATCGACAATCTCTGCCGCTTCATCAATGGAATCATGAGCAGTATTACCAACTACTGGAATAATTGAGATCACCGCACCGCCAAGCCGCATGGGCACGGTCACGACCTTGGTCAAAATACAGCCATTGAGCAAAAGGAGTGGGGTCAACAAAACAAATAATTTTAAAGTGTTCATAACAATGCTCCGGATAAAGGCGGAAATACGCCTGAGAAAACTGACTGACGGGGAAAGTTTGCGTGCATCCATCCATCCCAAACCGTATTTCCCCTGAGGAACCGTCAGGGAAAATACAATACTTTCCTAACCATGTCCTTACGACTTCGTATGCCGACCAAAACATTTCAATGTTACGGTTACTTGTAAACAAGGGTTGACTCTTCTTTTCCTATAATAACCACACAAGAAAAGAAGGTTTTTTTCCATTCCTGCAAAGAACGAGGACCAGCATGGCCCCAGAGAGTACAAAACGAAGAAACACCAAGGCCCTGGAAGATGCGGCCAAATACATCTGCACCATGAAATGCGGGATGTGTCCCATGGCGGTGGAGAAATTCCCCTGCCCGCACACATGTTCCGTGGAAGTCCGGCCCTGGCAATGCTGGATTGCCTATTTTCAGAGCAAGGAGCAACCACTATCCGAACAGAAGGAAATATTAAGTCCTTCCTGAGCTCAACTTGCCTGTACCAAGCACACGAATGGCAATGAAGCCGATTACACGCAAGAGGCGCAGGAGTTACGATACCAGAAATCTTCCCTCGACAATCATTCCCGGTCAGGACCATGCAAAACAGACCTCGCTCTGCGGCCGGTCATCACCCAGGTCTGCGCCCGATCAAGGTAGTAGTAGATCACCGGAGTGATATACAGGGTCAAAAACTGCGACAGCAGGAGACCGCCAACGACCGCCAGCCCCAACGGCCGGCGTGATTCAGCCCCGACGCCGATGCCGATGGCAATAGGCAGCGTGCCCATCAGTGCGGCGAAGGTGGTCATCATTATCGGCCGAAAACGAACCAGGCAGCCCTGATAGATTGCCTCCAGGGGTGTCTTATCCTCTCTGCGCTGCATCTCGAGGGCAAAATCGATCATCATGATGGCGTTCTTCTTGACGATCCCCACCAGCATGATAATACCAACAAAGGAGTAGAGATTCAGATCCTTGCCGAAGAGCAACAGCGTCAACAAAGCACCGAGACCGGCGGAAGGCAGACCGGAGAGGATGGTCAGGGGGTGGATATAACTCTCGTACAGAATACCGAGAATGATATAAATCACCAGAATGGTCAGGACCAGGAGCAGCGCCAACCCGGTGGTCGATTGTTGATACACCTGCGCCGTCCCCTGAAAGCTGGTAGTGATCGTCGCCTGCAATCCCTTGGCCTCTTTTTCGATGGCTTTCACGGCCTCCCCCAGCGGTACATCCGGCTTGAGGTTGAAAGAGAGGGTGACCGCGTTGATCTGTCCCCGGTGATTGACCGACAGCGGCCCCAAGCCGAGTTTCAGTTGGCCAAGCGATGCAATCGGCACCATCTGGCCGCTGGCGGAACGGACGAAGAGTGACCCGAGTACTGCCGGATCTTTCTGATATTGCGGATCAAGCTCCAGCAACACCTTGTACTGATTGGTCGGGGAATAGATGGTGGAGACCTGCCGGCTGCCGTAGGCAAGATAAAGAGTATCTTCAATCTGTTGGGCCGTGATTCCGAGGCTCGCAGCCCGGTCACGGTTGATTTCAAGGGTGAGCTGCGGATTTTTGATCTGAAGGTCGCTGGTGACATCCTGCAGCATCGGCAGGTCACGGACCTTCATCTCAAAGGCCGTGGCCTGCCTGTAGAGTTCTTCGGTGTCAGGGCTTTGCAGCACGAATTGATACAGGGCCTTGGAAGAGGTCGTATCCAACTGGATGGGCGGCGGATTCTGCATGAACAGGCTGATCCCAGGCACGCTCATCAGTTTGGGCCGCAGCTTCTGGATGATCTGGTCGGCGCTCAATTCCCGCTCCTCAGGTGGTTTCAATTTCATGAACATAAAACCACTGTTGGAGCCGACCCGGCTGCCGGAAGCCCCGACCGCTGACATGAAGGCTTCCACGTCCGGTTCCTGCAGAAGGATCTCCACCAGTTTTTGCTGGTTCCGTTTCATCTCTTCAAATGAGGCCCCCTGGGCACCCTCGGTCATGCCGCGGATAGCGCCGATATCATCGGCCGGCAGCAGGCCCATCGGCATCTGGGTAAAGAGCCAGACCGCAAGGACGGTGGTCGCCACGGTGAAGAGGACCGCGCTGCGGCGATAGTTGAGGACGAAAGACAACGACCGTTCGTAGAGATGCAACCAGCCATTAAAAAAGCGCTCCATGCTATTATAGAGCCGGCCGTGCTGCTCCTTTTTCGGGGAGCGGAGGAAACGGCTGCAGAGCATCGGAGTCAGGGTCAAGGAGACGACACCGGAGATCAGGATGGCAACGGTGATGGTGACGGCAAACTCATGCAGCATCCGGCCCAGCATCCCGGACATGAACAGCACTGGGATGAAGACCGCCACCAGGGAGATGGTCATGGAGATGATGGTGAAACCAATCTCACGCGACCCGCGCAGGGAGGCAGTACGCGGGTCTTCACCGGCCTCCATGTGGCGGACAATATTCTCCAGCATGACGATGGCATCATCCACCACAAAGCCCACAGACAAGGTAAGGGCCATGAGGGTGATATTGTTGATTGAAAAACCCAGAGAATACATGGCGGCAAAGGTGCCGATGAGGGAAATCGGCAGGGCCAGACTGGGGATGATGGTTGCCGAAATCTTGCGCAGGAAGAAGAAGATGACCAGGATCACCAGGCCGATGGTCAACAGCAGGGTGAATTTGACATCCGCCACTGAGGCGCGGATGGTCTCGGAACGATCAAAGAGGACATTGACCTCCACTGACCCCGGCAACTGAGCACGGAAGTCGGGAATCTGGGCTCTGATGCGGTCAACCACCTCGATCGTGTTGGTGCCGGGCTGCCGCTGGACAGCCAGGACAATGGCGCGGGTCGACTTTCCCTTGGTGTTGTACCAGGCGGCGACCTTGTCGTTTTCGACACTGTCGCTGATGGTGGCGATCTCGGACAAGCGGACCGGGGCATTACCACGGTAAGCCACCACCAGCGATCTGTAGGCCTGGGCATCAAACAACTGGCCAGTGGCCAGGAGGGTAAAGACCTGCTTATCACCCTGCAGACCGCCGGTGGGCAGATTGACATTCCATTTGGCAATGGCCGTGGCCACTTCTTCCAGACCGATCTTGCGGCTGGTCAGGGCCAAGGGGTTGAGCTGTACACGCACTGCATACTTCTGCGAGCCGTAGACCATAACCTGGGCCACGCCGTTGATCATGGAGATGCGCGGCGAGATAACGGTGTCGGCAAACTCGTTAATCTGCGACAGGGGCAGGGTCGGTGAACTGAGGGCCAGATAGATGACCGGCGAGTCGGCCGGGTTGACCTTCCTGTACGATGGCGGATTCGGCATATCCTGGGGCAGTTGGCGGGCCGCCTTGGAAATGGCCGCCTGCACGTCCTGGGCCGCGGCATCAATATCCTTTTTCAGGGTAAATTTGAGAACAATGATCGATATGCCCTGACCATTGGTAGAATTCATGGAGTCAAGGCCGGCGATGGTCGAGAATTCCCGTTCAAGGGGGGTGGCCACTGCCGAGGCCATGGTCTCCGGGCTGGCACCCGGCAGGTTGGAGGTCACCTGGATGGTGGGATAGTCAATGGACGGCAGATCGTTGACCGGCAGCAACTGGTAGGCAAAAAGGCCGAAGATCACCATCGCCAGCATGATCAGGCTGGTCATGACCGGTCGTTTTATGAACAGTTCCGAGATATTCATCGTTCTGGCGCGGCTCCCGGCGCGGCAGCTTTGAGTGGCGACGCTTCCTCCGCTGTTTTTTCCTTCCCGTCCTTCTCCGGATTCTTTGCCGTCTTGGTCTCCACCTTACCGCCCGGAATGACCCGCATCTGGCCGTCAATAACGACCTGCTCACCGGCCTGCAGTCCCTGGTCGATCACCGTTATCGCGTCATAGGTCGGCCCCGGTACCACCGGTCTGATCTCGGCGGTTTTATCCGCTTTGACCACAAAAACAAACTGGCCGTTCTGCCCGGTCTGGACAGCCTGACTGGGAACGACCACCGCCTGTTCCCTGACTTCCAGGAGAAGGGAGAGGGTGACGAACTGACCCGGCCACAACCGCCTCTGCTCATTGGCAAATTGCCCTTTGAGACGGATGGTGCCGGTGGCAGGATCAACCGTATTGTCGAGAAACGACACCAGCCCTTTTTCGCTAAATCCAGCCGTTCCCGGCACTTCAGCTGCCACCGTCATTGGACCTGCTGCCAGCCGTTGCTGGACCAGAGAGAGACTTTGTTCAGGAATGGTGAAGGTGGCACGAATGGGTATCAATTTATTAATGGTGACCAGTGGTGTTTCATTGGCCTTGACCACATTGCCTTGATCGACGGCCAATGCCCCCAAGCGACCGCTGATTGGCGCGCTGATGGTGCAGTAGGAAAGCTGGGTCCGAGCATTTTCGACTCCAGCCTGGTCAGCAGCAAAATCGGCCGCCGCCGTTTCCGCCCTGGTTCGGTACCCTTCAGCCTGCTCCTGGCTGACAAGGCCCTCCTTGGCCAGCTGCAGGTAACGTTCATAGTCCTTGCGGGCATTCTTCATGATAACCCGATTACGGGCCAACGAGGCTTGAGTCTTATTCAAGGCAGCCTGATACGGCCGGGGATCGATCTCAAAAAGGAGTGTTCCCTCCTTTACATCCTCCCCTTCCCGAAAAGCAACCGTGGTCAGCTCGCCGCTCAGCATGGGTTTTACGGTAACGCTCTCCGAGGCCTCCATGGTGCCGAAGGTCTTGATCTCAATCGGCACATCCTGATGTCGGGCGACAGCAGTCACTACCAGGGCTGGCGGTAAGGATTTGCTTTTTTCTTTCTTTTTGGGAGAGCAGGCAGGAAACACCAAAAGTAAGATGAGAAAAAAAGGTATACAAAAAAAACAACTGCGGTGCAGCATAGCAATTCCTCTGGTACGAGCTTTCAAGAAAATCAACCCATAGCCATTCAACATCTCAACAAATTTACGACAGATCAAATCTGTTACATATGAGTGATGGACAAGGATAGAAAAGGTACTTTCTCAATAAAAAAGATTGACGATCGTCTACCAGTCGGACCAGCAGGACAAGTACCAAAAAGACAGAGACAGCGTACCGGAAACAGGATAAATTTTCAATGAGTTACAACAGCATAAGCATGTGCTTTTGGAAATAATCCAATAACCTCTTCAGGAAACTACGAGGTAGCTGCCATCCATGATTTATTCAAATTCACACGAACCCTCATAGAATTTTTTTTCAACACTCACAGAAATATTGAACTCCAATCGAAGCATCAGCGTGGAACAAGCTTCATATCAAAAAATTTGACACTCCTCACAAAATCGGTTTATATGACTCGAATCTCAGCCCCTTATGGTCTTGTTACGCAAGATCCAGGCGCTTCAACATCTTTACCTCATCTTCACGGAGAGTCGTTTTGAAACACAGATTGCCCCACGTCTGAGCAATACCCCGGCACACGCCGGCCGTCCCGGTTCGGGATGGACAATTTTGCGACTCTCCTGCCCCCCATGAACGGTCCCAGGCGCTAACCAGGTAGTTTTTTTCCTTGTTCGCTGACGTTGTTCGCGGCTGATTGCAGAGAGCCGCGGCAGATCCGGAATGATTTTTTCCGGTATAACGTACAGCAAAGGAGGAGCTATGCACGCTTCTATTTCCACTCCCTCCACCACACAGGCGGTCGGTGCGGTTCTTGTGGTGGGTGGCGGGGTGGCCGGAGTCCAGGCCGCTCTCGATCTCACCGGACTCGGCCTCAAGGTCTATCTTATTGAAAAAAGCGGCGCCATCGGTGGGGTCATGGCCCGGCTGGACAAGACTTTTCCCACCAATGACTGCTCGCTCTGCATCCTGGCCCCCAAGCTGGTTGAAGCGGGCCGCGATCCTAATATCGAGATCCTGACCAAGTCGGAGCTTATCTCCCTTGACGGCGCTCCCGGCAATTTTACCGCCAAGATCAGCAAACAGCCCCGTTACATCGACGAAGAAGTGTGCACCGGCTGCGGCCAGTGTACCCTCTACTGCCTCAAGCAGATCGGCGATGACTATAACGAAAATCTCGGGATCTCCAACGCCGCCCACATCGATTACGCCCAAGCCGTGCCCACCAGCTATTATATCGACGCCAAGGCCTGTCTCATGCTCAATTACCAGACCTGCGGCCTCTGTGCCGTTGCCTGCCAGGCCAAGGCCATCCGTTTTGACCAGAAAGAAGAGATCCTCGACCTCGCTGTCGGTTCCGTCATCCTGGCACCGGGCCTGGGCCGGATCACCAAGGAAGTGCTGGGCCGCTACGGCTGGGGCAAGTTCGCGGATGTACTCAGCGCCTTTGAGCACGAACGACTGATGTGCGCCTCCGGCCCCACCGGCGGGGCGATTCTCCGTCCCTCTGACAAAAAGCACCCCAAAAAGATTGCCTTTCTCCAGTGCATCGGTTCCCGCGATCAGACCTGCGGCAACAACTACTGTTCCTCGGTCTGCTGTATGTATGCCATCAAGCAGGCGACCCTTGCCCGCGAGCATGATCCCAGCGCCGAAATCACCCTCTTTTACATGGATATCCGTACCCACGGCAAGGGCTTTGACGCGGCCAGAGAGCGGGCCACGATTGAAAACAACTTCCGGGTGATCTACGCCCGACCACCCCGAGTGGAGGATGTCTTCGACGGCGGACTACTGCTCACCTGGGCCACGGAGGACGGCAAGCATCATTATGAGAAGTTCGACATGGTCGTCCTCTCCCAGGGGCTGGAGTCGCCGGACGATGCGGAGCAGCTTGGCCAGGCTGCCGGTATCGATCTGAACAACTACCTCTTTGCCCAGACCGGCAACTACTCACCGCTTGCCACCAGCCGGTCCGGTGTCTATGTGATCGGCGCCTTTCAAGGGCCAAAAGACATCCCTGACTCAGTCACCCAGGCGGGTGGGGCCGCGGCCCTCTGTTCAGGCCAGCTTGCCGCAGCACGCGGCACGGAGATGACCAAGGCCGTGTTTCCGGAGGAACGTGATATCTCCAGCGAGGAACCCCGCATCGGCGTTTTTGTCTGCCATTGCGGCATCAACATCGCCGGCGTCGTCGATGTGCGGGCGGTGCGTGATTATGCCCGAGAGCTTCCCGGTGTGGTCTACGCCACTGATAATCTCTACTCCTGCTCCCAGGACACCCAGCAGCATCTCATCAACATCATCCGCGAACACCGGCTCAACCGAATCGTTGTCTCCGCCTGTACCCCGCGTACCCATGAACCGCTCTTCCAGGCCACCCTGCGGGATGCGGGCCTGAACCGCGCCTTATTCGAGATGGCCAATATCCGCGATCAATGTTCATGGGTGCATATGCAAGAGCCCGAAGCGGCCACCGACAAGGCCAGGGATCTGGTGCGCATGGCCGTGGCCAAGGCGGCCCATCTCACCGCCCTGCCGGAACAACAGCTGCCGGTTACCCCGTCGGCCCTTGTCATTGGCGGCGGACTGGCAGGCATGACCGCCGCACTCACCATTGCCGAACAGGGATTCCCCACAACCCTGGTCGAACAGGGGGACACCCTGGGTGGACGGACCCTTTTGCTCACCGCCGACCGTTTTGGCAAGGATCCACGCCTGACCGTGACGGAACTGGCCCACAGGGTAAAAAACCATCCCCGGATAAGCGTGCGCACCAGAGCCACGGTGGCCAGTGTCTCCGGTTATGTGGGTAACTTCACCACCACCATTGCCGAGAAGGCGGGCAGTGAGGTGGTTAATCACGGAGTCATGGTGATCGCCACCGGCGGCAGGCCTTACGAGCCGAAGCAATATCTCCATGGCCAGTCCGAGCGGGTGTTGACCCAACTGGAGCTGGAACATCGGTTGGCATCCAGCCGCCCGCTCTCCGCCAAGATGAAACAGGTGGTGATGATCCAATGCGTGGGCTCACGGGGCGCTGATCTGGTCTACTGCAGCCGGGTCTGCTGCGGCCAGGCCCTGAAAAATGCCCTTCGCCTCAAGGCCTTGAATCCGGAACTGACCATCTTCATCTATTACCGCGACATGCGGGCCTACGGTTTCTTGGAGGACGATTACCGCCAGGCCCGCGAACTGGGCGTGATCTTCATCCGCTATACACCGGAGAATCCGCCCAGAGTCCTCCGAGGACACAGTAAGTCCAGCCCCCTGAAAGTGATCGGCTACGATCCGTTGCTGGGGGAAGAGGTGGAACTGGAAACCGACCTGCTGGTGCTCTCAGTGGGCATTGTCCCTGAAGATCCGTCGATCTTATCCCGGATGCTCAAGGTGCCGGTGACCGCCGACAAATTTTATCTGGAGGCCCACGTCAAACTGCGGCCGGTGGATATGGCTGTGGACGGGATTTTTGTCTGCGGCCTGGCCCATGCCCCCAAATCCATGGACGAAACCATCGCCCAGGCCCAGGCCGCAGCCGGTCGGGCCTGCCAACCCCTGTCCAGAGGCTCGATTTCGCCTGAACCTATCGTCTCCCATGTCGATCCCGAACTGTGCATCGGCTGCGGCGCCTGCGAGACCTTCTGCCCCTACAAGGCCATCACGATCGACAAAGCGGTCAAGCCCCGTAAAGCGCAAACCCTGACCGCTTCCTGCAAAGGATGCGGGGTGTGCGCAGCCCGGTGCCCGACCATGGCTATTGATATGGGGCGCTTCACTTTTGACGGCATCATGGCCCAGATCAATGCCTTTGGTGAGAGCGTTTAGCCGGAATCGCACAAGTGACTGGCCCCCCGTACTGGTGTGCGGCGCGGGCTTCAAACCCGTGATGCTTCCGCCTGAAAACGGATGAGTTGTGGGTTCGATTCCCACTCCATCTCCACTATTCATAATAAATAACAACGACTTCTCGGATTGGAGCATACTATGTCGGATTATCAACCAAAAATTCTTGGATTCCTCTGCAACTGGTGCTGTTACACTGCGGCCGACTCGGCAGGCGTCGGCCGCTACCAGTACCCTCCCAATCTCCGGGTTATCCGCATCATGTGCACTGGCAGGCTCGACCCCTCCTTTCCCTTAGAGGGTCTGGCCGCCGGAGCGGATGCCGTTTTTGTCGGCGGCTGTCATCCCGGCGAGTGCCACTATCAGGATGGTAATTATCATGCCCTGGTCACCGCCGCTCTGGTCCACGAGGCCTTGACCAGACTGGGGGTGAATCAGCAGCGTTTCTTGATCGACTGGGCCTCGGCCGCCGAAGGCCCAAACTTTGTCAAAATAATCACCCAGTTCACCGAACAGGCGGCAAAGTTAGGTCCCCTGGGGAGCAGCGAGAGACTTGATCCTGTTCTCCTGCGCCAAAATCTTGCCATGGCGGCCAAAACGGCCCGAGACCGCAAGATCAGAATGGGCCTGATCAATGCATCCAAAGAGATGATGAAAAGCGGCGATTTCTCACGAACTGCCATTGCCGGACTGGTACATGACAAGTGCAACAAGGTTTTGACTGAGCTGATTGGAGAGTCTGCATTATGATCGGCACCACAGAATGCCTGGTTTACTAAAATTTACAACGGGAAGGATTTAATGGAGAATTCTTTCTGAAATGAATTGGTGGGGTTATCCCATCACAACAATAAAAAGGAGAACATCATGCTTAAAGTAATGGAATCAGCCGTTAAAAACATCAAAGAATATCTGAAAAAAAACGACATCAACTCAGCCGTCCGGGTGATCATGCAGAGCAGCTGTTCCGGGACAAGCCTGGGTCTTGGACTGGATGACAAAAAGGACTCTGACAAGGTGTTTGAAGAAGACGGGGTTACCTTTCTGGTTGATAACGGAATGTTCGCTACCACCGGTGCCATTAAGATCGATTACATTAAACCTTCCGGTTGCGGCTGCGGTGGCGATAGTGGCAGTGGTGGTTTTTTGGTAAGCTCCGAGAACAAACTGGGCAGTGGTGGCTCCTGTTCTACCGGCTCCTGCTCAAGTGGATCCTGCGGCTGCTGAGCCCTACAAACAATAAAAACTTTCCTGCCTTGGCCCCCCCTTGGCAGGAAGAAAACCAATTGACAGGAAGATGATAATAACAACGACAGTATTTGAGGGAGCGACCTGCCCCAAAGGCCAGATCCAGGAGAAACAAGACAGGGATGAAGTCGTGGAAAAAACTTCCATAGCAATTCACCAAACCCGAAAATTTTCCAAGCGAATGGCTTGCATGGCCAGGGCCGGAAAAAACGAACGCATTGTCGCTGATCGGGCAAAACAGATCCTTATTGATCTGCAGACTAACCCGCTGCATGAGGGCGCGGAATGCAAACGTACCCGCCACGGAGAATTACGCCTCAATGACTGCCGCAAGTATGACTTGTCTTGCGGCTTCCGGCTCATCGCCCTGAAACGGGACAACCGGCTGATATTTACCTATATCGGCAGCCACGACGATTGTCAGCGCTGGATAGAAAACAACCGCGACTACCAGGATGTGATCGAATCCACGCCCGTTCCTCTGATGAGTATAAAAGATCACCAAAGAGATGATATGGAGGCCAGGAGAGAACAACCAGATAATTATGACGAATATGAAGAACGGTTGATGGAGGAGATTGATGAACACTTGCTACACACAATCTTCGCAGGATTTTGCAAAAAAGCCTGATTAACAATACTTTTTAATAAAGATTAGCTCAATATGACCGATTAATATATAGTATAAAAAATTCTATCATCGGACCGACACTCCTCTTTTCATGGTTGCCACCACCAAACGCAACCACTGGAGAAGGGAATCTTAATCCAGGAAACCAAGAGGCAACTTGATATGAGCGGTATCGTTGTTCCGGAAAGTACTATCCCTCTAACTAACCGGGGAAGAAACGCTTCCACATCAACCACTGCTCACCAGCCTGCCCATCAATTTCAGGATATACTTTCAGAAGCCACCAAGCTGCAAAAAAACAAAACGCTCCCAACGGCACAAGCCCCTATCACATCTGACAAAAACTATACTATTCAGCAAGGGGATACTTTATCCGAGATTGTGGCCGCAGAATCCAAGAGACTTGGCATCAATCAGTCAAGGAACGATCTCTATAACATGGTGAGCCAGATCGCCGATCTGAACCATCTGACGAGCCAGGACAGCATCTTTCCGGGACAGAAAATTGATCTCAGCAGCATTCGTCAACCGTCATCTGACTCGACATCTGGAACGATAGCTGTGCTAGCATTTCCCCCGATTTTTGGACAGTTATCTGGACCGGTATCAAGATCCGCATCTGATCTCACTGCCATACTAAAGAATACAGCTGAAATTCTGCCGAAAACAACATTTCAATCTCCCGTTGTTGGGAAAATAACCTCCCTGTTCGGCATGCGCCAGCATCCTGTTCTGGGTGAAGCACTGCACCATGACGGGATTGACATCAGCCAACCAACAGGTACCCCGGTCAAACCACTTAGCTCCGGGATAGTCACTTTTTCCGGCAATAATGGTGGCTATGGCCAGATGATCGAGATTGATCATGGGAATGGCCTGACGTCCATTTACGCCCATCTTTCCAAACTTTCCGTGCGTAAGGGAGAACAAATCAGCTCGGAACAAACCATCGGTCAGGTTGGTCAAACGGGAATGACAACCGGCCCCCATCTCCATCTGGAGATCCGTCGCCAGAACGCCGCCATCGATCCACTCACCGTCCTGAACCGCCAGCAGATTGAGCCCAATCTCATTTTTGCCGAGGCCAGGAAAACACAACGGTTTTAAGCCATTGAGAGGAAAGAACCGAAGCATTTCCATGGCAAGAAGCGCCTGAGAAGAGCCGCAAGAACTAAATTTCCATCATTGGCCATCAGCACCTCATCTCACTCTCCACGTTGAAACAAAATCTCACTATTTTTAACACTCATTGAGAGCGTCCAGAATTATTGCATATGGCAACTGAAGTCGCTATAATAAAACAGCTCTGGACAAAAGCAGAGGTTTCTTATTATAGAATAACCCTACGCATACAAGGTGTCTCCATGCCGGATCTTAATTATACCTTGGCCTTTGAGGTCAAGAAAGAGCTTGCAGATCGTTATTTTGGGTTTCGCAAGATTATTGAAGAGGATACCAATGCATATCAACAAAACATTATTACCTCGGCTCTGGAACTGGAAAACAAGATTGGTTTCGATCTTGTTCGCCTCTATGTTCTACTAAGAGACAACGTTCTGATCAATGATCTGTTCAAGATCACCGGGTTGGGCAAGGTGCTTTTTTATGATCAATACATAACCAAGTCAGCCACCATCAGAAAACAGGTGTTGAAAGATATTCACGTCCATGGCCTTACCCGAAAATGGCGTTTTCAAAATATGTTTTTTGACCTTTACGATTCTCTGGAAAAACATGTTGCCGAGTATCGGCAGAATATTCTTGATCTGGCCGAAGACCGAGAAACGATCAAGGAAGAGATTAATCTCTTTTACCAAAAAAATGATATCAGCGGCATCATGCTTTTTCTCCGGGGTATGGACGGGGAAGCTCTTGGCAGTTCCGGCCCTATGGCAGGCGCTATTGACACTGATAACATTATCACCATGGAAGAGAAAATGCGCATCCAGCCTCCTCAACCCGTTGAAAAAATTCTGCCGATCCTCTCACCGATCCCTCCGGCCAAGGAAATTAAAAAGGAACTACAAAATCTTATAGACACAGCCTTTTCCAGACAGCCTGAGTTCGACCCAAAAAAGTTATGATTTTTCTGCATCAAACAAATACTTTTCTCCAAACTGACTGCCATGACTGTTAAAATTCTAGTGGCAGGATCACACCATAAGGCCAACTCTGTTCTGGCAAAAACAGTACAGAACCTGCTGCAAGCTGAGATCATTTCCGAAATATTTCTGGCCACTGATGCGACCGAGACACAACACCTTTGCCAAGAACATGACTTTTCTCTCCTCATCCTCGATGAGACCATGCCGGCAATAAATGAGTTTCACGCGTTTTCACTCTCTCCAGCCACAACCATGCTGCTTATTGTCTCTCCGGAGGAAGAGCTTTCAACTTCTGATACCGGGCAACAGGGAGAGTATTATATTGATTATATTTCTCAACCACTCATTCCATCTCTCCTGCGGAGTAAAATTCTCTCCTTGCTCCACATCCACCACTTGAAACAAGAACTGCTTTCCTGCCAAGACGCATTACAAAATCAGAGAAGTAAAAATCACCAATGCAAACAATCTCTGGAACAGCAGATCCATTACCTGAAGATGTTGTCAGTACGAGATGGACTGACCGGACTTTTTAACCGTAGACATCTTAACCAGACGCTCGAAAGAGAAATACTCAAGGCCAGAACTCAGAACACCGACCTGACCATGCTCCTCATCGACATTGATTATTTCAATGAGACAAACAGGATATCCGGCCAGCTCTTTGGCGATTCCATCCTCAATGAATTTTCAGCACGACTCACCCAAAGCACTCGAGACGACGATATCTGTTTTCGTTTTGGGGGGAGTGACTTTATTGTTCTTCTTCCTAAAACAGACATCACAAAGGGCAGTGAGTATGCGGATAAACTACGTCTGGCATGTTCGGGCAAACCATTCACCAGTGGTCACCATAGTCGTTCTGTGACCGTGTCTATTGGCCTTGCGTCCTTGCTGGAACATCATCCTAAGAATCAAGATGAGTTTATCAACATGGCTGACAAGGCAAGATATAGAGCCAAATCAGAAGGACGTAACCGTGTCATAGTCTATGATCAACGCCATTTTATAATAGACGAAAAGATCGACACTGTTGCCTTATTACAAGAGACGCTGCGGCGGATCCTTGAAAAAACCAAAGACAGCTCCATTGCCTCTATCCAGATCCTGACCCAGAACGTCACCGGCAAACATCAGGATGAACATACAGAAAAAGCCACACAGTACGTCCACCTGCTCTGTGAGCGCCTGGGGCTTCCCAAGACCATTCTCGAAACATTTTCCAATGCCCTCATGCTGTACAACTGTTTCCGTTTACTGCTCCACCGGGAGTTACTCTCAAAAAAAGAGAAATTCAGTTATAATGACAGAAAAGTGATCAATGATTTGCCATATAAGCTTGCCGAGCTTACGCAACACTTTGACTATTTCTCCAATGAACGTAACATGTTGCTATGTCAGGGGGAACATTATGACGGCAACGGCTATCCAGAGGGACTGGCTGGAGAGGAAATTCCCCTTGCCTCCAGAATATTCAGCCTGGCAGATGGTCTTGCTGCTATGAGTTCTGATCGGCCGCACCGAAATCGTCTTAGCCCATCCGAGATCCTGCACGAACTCGCCCGGGGGGCCGGTACTCAATGGGATCCGTCACTGGTATTATTGACGCTCGACATTCTGCGCGAACAGCATTTTTTCCCCCTTGACGAAGAGCTTCTCTCGCAAACAAGATTGCTGGTCACAGAAAAAACCTCTCAATCATCCGGCCACACTCAGTGACCGATCTCCCTCAATACAGGCCATACTCTCATTATGCCCCATTCAAATATCGCATCAATTATCAAGCACATAGACTCCTTTCCCCCACTTCCAAGCACGGTCATCCGGGTCTTAGAGATTACCGGCGACCCGGAGAGTTCGGCCCATGAGCTTATGCAGGCCGTCCTGCCTGATCAATCCATGTGTGTCGCTATCCTCAAGATAGCCAACTCCGCCTTCTTCGGCAGACCGCGGGAAGTATGCTCCATCGAGGAAGCGGTTGTGGTTCTCGGCTTCCAGGAAATCCGTAACATTATCTTGACCCAGGCAGTTTTTAGCTCTTTTCGAAAATTCAGAAACACGAATAAACATGACATTGACGCCCTTTGGCAGCACTCTTTAACCTGCGGACTTACAGCCAAGATTATCGCTACGCACACAACAGGATATTCACCGAGCCAACTCTTCATCGCCGGACTCATCCACGATATAGGAAAACTTATCCTGCTCATAAGTTTTCCTAACTATTATAGCTCTGTACCGGAAATCTCTGAGCACTTGCCGCTTTCTCTTTCTTCTGAAGAAGAGGAGAAATTCGGGATCAGCCATGACAAGGTAGGCATGCGCCTGCTTAATCGCTGGCTCTTTCCTGAACAGCTCTGTGCCTCCACCGGCTACCACCATCACCCCGAGACCGCTCCAATAAATACCGAATTTACACTGATCGTTCAGATGGCCGATATTCTCAGCCACTGTATTCATAGCAACGAAGCTATAAATGGCCAGGAGATACTGGATCTCATCAAAAAATTCACCCCGGAAAGCACTCTTTTATGGAGACGTTACAACTTCTACTGGCAAGAGGAAGATATCGAAAATTGGCTGACCGATCTGCGATCAGACCTCGCAAATGGAGCTCTTCTCAATATATTCAACAAGTGATGTCCTCGCAGAGAAAAGTGAGCCTGCGAAACTTCGTAAAAGGCATGCCTGGGACACGGTAAATTTATGCTAACCCTACATGCATTGAAGGGCTGTGATTCTTTCCGGTAATATTCAGGCAGCCAAGAACAGAGCCCACGTTAAATGACAGCTTACGCATTGCCTGGGCAACATTCCG
>Ga0180732_1000694_pt1 | contig 25739 bp, 33 predicted proteins | sample KR11_01MetaG_FD_148674 | JGI IMG/M metagenome (GOLD analysis project Ga0180732, IMG submission 148674) | Groundwater microbial communities from the Olkiluoto Island deep subsurface site, Finland - KR11_0.1 MetaG | ecosystem: Environmental > Aquatic > Deep subsurface > Groundwater | place... | reverse complement strand
GTTTTTGAAAACCGATTTATGCATGTTCAAGAGTTCAATCGGCTTGGTGCCAACATTAGGACTCATCTCGATGAAGCTGTGGTCACGGGCGTCTCTTCTCTAAAAGGAGCGCCGGTTGTGGCTAGTGATTTGCAGGCTGGTGCCGGTTTAATTCTCGCCGCTTTGGCTGCAGAAGGTCAATCGGTCATTGATCGAGTTTATCATATTGATCGCGGATACGAAAGGATTGAGGAAAGACTCGCCAGCGTAGGCGCGTCGATCGTTAGATTCAACCCTGTAAAAAAGGAGGTGAAACAAAATGAATGAGTTAGACGCTTTACTGGTTCTGCCACCGATGTATCAGTCTGGTCGCATTCCCGATTACAATCCTAAAGAACCGATGGGATTGATGTATATCGCGGCGACCCTAAGACGCAACAGTCATTCGGCTGAAATACTCGACGCTGACGTCTTGGCTTTAACCCTCGAAGAAACGGTCGCCGAGATCATGAGGCGACCGGCTAAAGTCATTGGTTTTTCTGTCATGCAGAGGGCATTGCCTTCAGTTAAACTGCTGGTGGAAAAACTTCGAAGCAGAGGTGTTACTACTCACATCTGTTGCGGAGGGTTTACCGCCACGTTAAGCGCTAAGCACATCCTCGAAGGGATATCAGGGATTAACTCTATTGTCTTGAGCGAAGGAGAGATTACGTTCTCTAATCTTGTCCAGGCAATCAAAGAGTCGATTGACTGGGACCACTTTCCCGGCATGGCTTTCAGGCAAAGTGGCAAAGTTGTCGTTAATCAACCGACGACAAAACCTGACATTGATAAATTGCCATGGCCGAGTCGCGATTTACTTCCGATCTGTTTTGAAAAAACCAACTATGCCACTATTCTTGCCAGCCGCGGTTGCTACGGAATATGCACATTTTGTAGCAACCAGGCCTTTGAAAGGACATCTATTGGTTCAAACTGGCGAGGAAGAAATCCGGTCGACGTGGTTGACGAGATGGAGGAGCTGAAAAGGACACACGGAGTAAGGGTGTTTAAGTTCAACGATCCGAACCTGTTCGGGCCGGGGCTAAACGGCCGTCAACACATGATCGATATCTGCAATGAGATAATCGTCAGAAATCTCGATGACTTACATCTCATGGGCTTCTGCCGCTCAAACGATATCGACTTAGAGTTAGCTCAGCTGATGAATCGAGCCGGTTTTGAACGGGTTCTTATCGGCATTGAGAGTGCCAACCCTGCAGTATTAAGACTGTTTCGAAAGGGCGAATCTTTACAGACAATTCGCCAATCAGTTGAAGTACTACGACAGGTTGGCATTGACATAGTGCCGGGCTTTATGATATTTAACCCTTACACCACCGTCGAGACGCTGGAAGTCGATCTTGATTTTTTGGAGACTTATGGGTTTATGCCGACCCTCTCAAAGTCTCTGAGAATCTTCGACGGAACGCTGCTGCAAGAGATTATGGTATCCGAAGATCGGCTCGTATGGCGCAGTCCTCTTGAAGGTTATCACGAATATCTCGTCGATCTTGTTATTGCGTCTATCTATATGGCTCTCAAAACCATATCGATAGAATGGATCGACCTTCTTCGTAAAACCTATCAGGGAGAGATTTGGGGTATCAAAAAAGCTCCGGCTTTTAACCAGCGGATGAATTTCGATGCCTTAAGCAAACTGGTCTTTGTTTTAGAAAAAGAAACCTTGAGGTCATTGCTCTCTTGGGTGAAATCGGGGTTTAACTACCAAGACATCGTCACGCAAATCACTCACCTCAAAGATCGGTTAGCCAAAGCCGAACAGCACATCGTCTCCGCTAGCGGTTTAGCGGAACCAACTCTGAACGTTCAAAGTTTCTCCGTGACCGATTTGGCCGGAAGGATTCATTCCACTCTGGTCAACAAGGTCTTTCGTACCTTTCCAGAACAATACCGATGGAGGGATGACTGAATACTGGGGACGACGAATCATTGTCGTCCCCAATTTACTACCAGCAAGAAGGGAGCTGAAAATGAAAAAAACGGAAAACCAAAATGAAACTCCGCTCACTGCTTCAGTAGATAAAACTAAGAATATCAGCACTCTAAAAGTTCTTTACACCGATAGGGTCAACAGATATTCTGATGCCGATTTATGCGATGTGTTAAAACCGGACTTTCCATGGACGGTTGGAATATCACCAACATCTCGCTGCCCGCGTCAATGCTTTTTCTGCTCACATAGCCAGAGAAATCGACTTGGGTTTAATTTGTCTGAGCATGTAATGCAACAAATTCATGCTGACATGAGGGCGATGGGAGTTAAAGGTGTTATTTATGCAGGCGGAGGTGATCCGTTCGCATGGGAATACGACGTAGTGTCGTATATGGAAATGGCCGCAGATTTCTGTTGTGTAGGTATCGATACCAATGGAGTGTTGGCACAGAAGATTTTAGCAAGCAATGTCGCTACTAAAATTTTCTACATAACCTTTGCTCTCTTGGGACACGATGCTTATTTATACAAACAGGTCTGCAGTCGAGATCAATTCAGGGTTGTGGATAATAACATACGCCAGTTGGTAAACAGAAAAAAGGAGGTAGACAGTCATTATCCACATATAAACGTTAAGTTATCGATCAACCGATTAAGCTATCGTTACATAATTGATATGTGGCGTTATGCGAGCGGTCTGGGCGTGGATAATATTTTCGTAAGAAGCATGAATAATTTCGAGGAAAAGCAAGATATTGAACTGACGCCAGAGCAGAAGGAAGAACTATATGACCTGATTGTCAGTTCGTCTGATTTTCCCGATGATTACAAGCATGCTTTTGCGCAAAATTTGATTTATCCTGCCCAATTCACTGGGCATCTACCAAGCAGATGCTGGAGCGTTCTCTTAGGACACAACCTCGGCATCAAGCAAGATGGAGAATGCTACCTTTGCGTCCCTACATCAGGATTCAAAGAGTTTTCTATCGGTAATGTGAATCAGCAATCCATTGCAAAACTCTGGGGAAGCAAAAGACACCTTGATGTTATCTGCAGACTTGATGAGAGGATGAAAAGGGGCGGATGCGATTCGAACAAGTGTAGACATTTTCGTCTGGGCATTGTTTTAGAAGGATCGTTGAAGGGACAATACGAATGTCCCGAGCAATCAAAATTCATGGAGATGCACGCCGCATTTCTATAACCTTAAGAGGGTGGCAAATCATTGTCATCCTCTCTTTTTTATTATAAAATGAAAGTATGAAAAATATATTTGTAATTAGACACGGCGAAACTGACTTCAATAAAGAAAGTCGATATTTAGGCAGAACAGACGAACCGTTGAACGCTATTGGCATAGACCAAGCAAAAAAACTTGCCGAAAAGACAAGCGATTTAGATATTGAAATTATTTATTGTTCCCCTTTAAAAAGAGCTATTGAGACGGCTGAATTCATCAAAACAAATCATACTTGTGAAGTGGTAATTAATGAGTATTTTATTGAGCGTTCTATTGGTGTTTACGAAGGATTAACAAAAGAGGAAGTAAAAAATAGATATCCTGATTTATACGCGAGAAATATCACCAGAATTTTTAATTATGCGCCTCCAAACGGAGAAACAATTAATGACGTAATAAAGCGAGTTTTTAGTGGCTTGGATGAAATAAGAAACCAAAGTGGATTTTCCAATATATTAATATCAACTCATGGATTTATAGCTAAAGTAATCAATAAATATTTTAACCCCAATATATCAGACCAAGAATTTTTTGATTTTAATTTGGCAAATGCAGAAATCATGAAATATAATTTTGATGATTAAAATAAAAATTTATAGATAAAGAAATCAAAAAAATAACAGAGTATGTTTTTTTAAAATCCAATCCGCAAAGAGCGGATTTGACGTTGGTTTTTGGCACGCGTCATCGGGAGGCAGTTAATAAAGTCTATGAACTATATCGTGACGGATTAGTTCCTAAAATTTTAGTTAGTGGATGTACAAACAGGGTAACCGGCGAAAACGAGGTTTTGCAAATGAGTAATAAATTCATTCAATTAGGAGTAAAAAATGATGACATAATTTTAGAGTATAAATCAACAAATTCTTTGGAAAACGTTTTATTTTCAAAACAAGTTATTGGTGAAAAAATTGGCTTTGAGAAAATTAGAAAAATTATCGCAGTTGTTAAACACTACCATTCACGCCGGGCATTAATGACTTTAAAAAAACATTTTCCTAATACGGTTAAATTAATACCAGTAACTTATGAAATTTATGGATTTACACAAGAAAATTGGTTTAAAAATAAAGTAGGCAGAGAAAAAGTTTTAGATGAATGAAAAAAAATTCCTGAATATTTATTAAAAGGAGATATTGAAGAAATATAATTTTATTTTCGGCTCTGTCGTCCGCTCGTTCAAAAAATTTCAGAGCAAAAGCCAAGCAGGCGGGAAAAAAGTGGAAGGGGGTTTGAGGGGGAGGGAAACTTTTTGCCCGCGAGCCGCAAGCGTACCTCCGCCGCCCCGCGCGTCAACGCGGAGCCGAGCAGAAAAATTTCCTTTTCCTTTTAGAAGAAAAAATTAGTGGCACGCACAAAATCAATGGGCGGCGCTTTGCGCCGCCCACGAAATGGCTTTCAAAAAATCGGAACGTCTGGTTTTGGTGGGCAACACAGGACTTGAACCCGTAACCTTCCCGATGTGACCGGGACGCTCTGCCATTGAGCTAGTTGCCGCTCTGCCCGTGCCTATTTGGCAATAGATTAATATATTTTAACATTTCTGCAAGAATAAACCAATAATAAACAAAGAAAAAACCCGCCCAAGGCGGGTTAAGCTGATGATGACAATACTGAAGCTGTAATGCTCCTTCCTTCTCCAAGCCAAATCGTAGCAGACCTTTCCTCTTTTTTCCAGACCAATGCAACACTGGCACTGTTAAAAATAAACTCGCACTTTTGATAAAATTCATTGATGCTTGCGCAATCCCAAAGCAAATGTTCAAGAATTTCTTCGATTTCAGCATCGCTAAAATGCAATCCCCAACCCCGTCTTACTCTATTGATTTTTTCTAAATCTATCATGGAAGTCTCCTTTCTTTGTCAAAGGGCCAATTTCAGATTAATACTTTTTTAAAATTTTTCAAGCAAAAAGCCGCTTTTCCGCGGTTTTTTGCAAATAACGAAACAATTATTTCAACTCTACTTTTGCGCCGGCTGCTTCGAACTTCTTTTTGATTTCTGCTGCCTCTTCTTTTTTGACATTTTCTTTTATCATTTGAGGGGCTGCAGCAGCTGCATCAACCAAATCTTTGGATTCTTTCAGGCCTTTTTCTGTTACATCGCGGACCGCTTTTATAACATCGATCTTTTTGGCTCCTACCTCCTTTAACTCAATGTTGAAAACGGACTTTTCTTCTGCCTGATCAGCGTCTGCGGCGCCTGCGGGAGCAACGGCAACGGCAACCGGAGCTACAGCCGAAACGCCGAATTTCTTCTCAAGAATCTTTACCAATTCAGCCAAATCCATCACTGACAATTCTTCAATTGTCTTGACTAAATCACTAAACTTAGCCGGAATTTCTACTTTTTCTTCTTTTTTTTCTTCGTCTGCCATAGTTTTGAAAATTAAAAATTAGTAATTATAAATCTATGTTTTAATTCTGCTTAAAACATAGACCAGACCTTTAATGTTTCCTCTAAAAACGTTTACCAATCCTGAGACCGGGGCGGATAATGTTCCAACTAATTTTGCCAGCAATTCTTCTTTTGAAGGAATAGCCGACAAGATAACAACTTCCGCTTTATCAATAAACTTGCTCTCAAAAATTCCGCCTAAAATCTTAACATTCTCGTTTTCTTTAACAAACTGCTGAGTTATTTTTGCCGGGGCCATCTCGTCTTTTGTCCCGAAAATTACTGCCAGTTGCCCGGGAGAATTATCCTTAATTTTTTGCCAGATTTCTTTATTCTTATCTCCAAAAGCGATTTTCAATAAAGTTTTTTTAGCCACCTTTAAAACACATCCTGTTTCTTTCAGCTTTTTTCTTAAAATAAAAGTGTCTTTGGAATTAACCTTGGAAAAATCAATAAAAACAACAGATTTTTGCTGCTCTATTTTTTTCTTTAAATCCTCCACTACTTTTTGTTTTTGCTCTTTGGTTAAAGCCATATTATTAACGCTTTATTTATTAAATAAAAAACTGCCTCCATAGACAGCCAAAAAATACTCTGTGGCCTCAATAGGATTTACCCCTTTTTGGGAACCTATTATCTATGGCTTTTATTATGTAAGCGTATATTAATATAAGATTAGTTCAATGTCAAGAGGGCGGCTGTTTTATCTTAAATACTTTGCCTTGGCCTCATTGTGCTCTTTATAGGTTTTACTAAAAATAGTCTTGCCGTCCCGAGCTGATAAATAATACAAATAATCGCTTTCTTGGGGGTATATAGCAGCTAAAATGCTGTCTAACCCCGGGTTGGTTATCGGACCCAGCGGCAAACCGTAATATTTATAGGTGTTATACGGCGAATCAATTTCAAGATCTTCCAACAAGGCGCCGGCATCATTTTTACCGGTAATGTAATTTATCGTTGCGCAGGACTGAAGTTGCTTGCCGATTTCCAGCCGTTTCCAGAAAATCCCGGAAACTAATTTTTTGTCTTCAAAAACTCGGACCTCTTTTTCTATTATAGAAGCCATTGTCATGATTTCAAAAATAGATTTTTTTTGCTGGCTGATTTCCTCCCTCAAATCCGGCGTTAATTTCTGTTCAAGGTTATTAAGGATTTTTTTAATTATGTTTTCAACGCCGGTTCTCGGAATTATTTCATAAGTATCGGGGAAAAGATAACCCTCAAGATCTAAGTCTTTGGGTTTGTCCGACAAAATACTGAGGCCCTGGCTGAAATCTTTTTTAGCCAGTTCTAAAAATTCTTCTTGGCTGGATATATCATTATCTTGGAAATATTGGGCTACATCTTTCAAGCTCCAGCCCTCAATAATGGTTATTTTTTCCTTTTTAACTTCTCCTGCGGAAAGCTTCTTTGCAATATAGGATAAACTCGTTGAAAAAGACAATTCATACTGCCCTGCTTGAAGTCTTTTTGACAATCCCCTTAATAATGAATACGTTCTGAAAACAGAGCTGTGCCTTATTAAGCCCTGCGATTTTAATTTGATTGATATTTCTTTGGCGGTCTCCCCTTTTTCAACCGTAAAACCGACTATCTTATTAGAGCCCGGCTCTACGGGCAAATAAATATCGCTCCATAAAAAAACAAGGGCAATGAAACAAACAAGCGTCAGTATTAATGAGATATTTTTATTCATTTTGCGCTTTTTTGATTAAAGGGACAAAAACAAATCCCGGGTGATCAATTTCCTCAAACTCGGTTTCTGATTTTTTAATAATTGTTCTAATCGACGAACCAATTGGGGCGACAATCTTACCGCCAACCCTTAATTGTTTTTTCCAGGCTTCAGGCACACTATCTGTTGAAGCTGATACCAGTATTTTATCAAATGGCGCTTCTTTGGGCAAACCCGCAGAGCCGTCTGTCAACAACAGCTTAACAATTCCTTTCTTAATAAAACCGTATTTGGCGATATTTGTCTTGCCGAATTCTTTTAACTCCGGCACTATTTCAATCGCAATTACTCGACCCTGACTGTCTTTTGATTCCCCGCTTACTATCTGGGCCAGGAGCGCTGTGGTCCAGCCGGAACCAAAACCAATATCCAAAATCTTATCGCCGGCCTTCGGCTCTAATTGCTCCAACATAAAAGCAACCACTAAAGGTTGCGAAATTGTCTGGCCGTGGCCGATTGGCAAAGCTTCATTAATTTCAGCCAGATTTTTAAGCTCTTTCGGCAAAAAATCCTCTCTTTTTATTTTTTTAAAGGCTTCTTTAATTGATTCTGTTTTCAACCAGCCCTCTTGGATTAAAGAATTTATTAAACTCATTTAAAGTAATTTCCCCTGTTTAAAGATTTTAGCAATAATTTCGGCTTTGTCTTTTCCTGCTCTGGTAAGAAAAAATTCGGTTCTGGGATCACCCCTAATAAGCTTCTCATTTCTTAAACCCCTTAAAGGCCTGTCTAATTTTCTTGAATCCGGCCAAATCGGATATCTTGTGAACCCAAACAACTCAGGGAATAAAGTAAAACATTCCTTGATTAGCCTGTCAAACGTGCAAATCTCGTTGTTGGAGATAATCGAATAAATACTAAAAAGAATCAGGTCGTTAACCGAAGTTTTATCAACCACTAATTTTTTGCTTGTTCTTTTTGACATAAAAACTCTTATATATATCTATTCTATCAGATTTAGCAGGGGCTGAGGGAATCGAACCCCCATCCGTTCTTTTGGAGAGAACAATTTTACCATTAAACTAAGCCCCCGTTTGTCTTTATGCTTGAAATTCTACCACAATAAACGAGTTTTAGCAATTAGTTTTTTACTCAAAACAAAGACCCCGCCTATAATAGCGCGGGGTTTCTTGCAATGATTATCATACTTGTTTCGGGTAAAAACCCTTTACTTTAACATGCTCAATATCGAACCCCAGCTTCTGGAGCTTCTCAATAATCCGAGGCACATCATCCTCGCAGGAGCTTAGCAGCCGAAGAAACGGCTGAAGAAGTCCTTGCCTGTCCATGATATGGGTGGAAAAAACCGTCACCACCATTTCATTAACGCAAGGATCGCCCAAAAAAAGATCGAACATCCTTCTGCGAACTTCGAACGCTGCTTGTTGCACCAAACCATGGATTTCTATGTTGGGCATGTCGGTCTCTCCTTATGTTAGATTGCTACCCATATTCCGCTTAAAAACAACTGCTGTCAGTATAAACATTTACGATATTTTTGTCAAGGTCAATATAACCAAAAAATAACCAAAAACCCGAGCATTAACTCGAGCTTTTTTATATGATGAAATTATCTTTTCCCTTCCTTGTGCGGTGTAGGTCGTAAAGGGCTAGGCACTTTTGCCTCATTTATAAATAGCAATAATCTGTCGCACAATAAGCTCATCAGGTTTTAGGTATTTTCCTTCAAAATCAAACCAAACCCTCATAAAGTCCTCTCTCTTAATTTTCCTTTCACCTCCAATTTCCGGATCCTGAAGATAAATATGTTCGTCGTCCAAACTGAAAACAACAGAATAGTGTCCATCTGCTACTTCCGAATCATCGTAGTCACAACGACCGCGAGTGAACCAATCCACTATTACAGGAACATCTTTTTTAAGCCACCTTTCTATATCTTTAAAACTACTGTTGCTTTTGATTTTTACCTTAAAGCCGAGTTTTTCTGCAGCGATTTTTATGCCCTTGTCGTCAATGCCCAGGCCTTTTCTGTGTCCCGCCAATTTTGCCAGTTCTTCTTCTGATTTATTTACTCCGTAATATTCCAAAACTATTTTAAGCGAAGCCGGTCCGCACATATCTGCGTCCAACGTTTCCTGAAATGGTTTTACGTCTAATAATATGTTCTTCATTTTTATAAAATATTAACTCCTAAATTTTTAAGTTCTGTAGTCAAAGCCAAAATAGGAAGGCCGACGATATTAAAATAATCTCCTTCTATTTTTTCTACAAATAAAGCGGCGAGTCCCTGTATTGCGTAAGCACCTCCCTTATCTAAAGGTTCACTCGTGGCAATATACAAATCAATTTCTTGTTCAGACAGATCTTTAAAATAAACTTTGGTTTCTATTGACTTGGAAATTTGTTTATTTGTTTCTGTATCGATAATGGTAAAGCCGGTTATTACAGAATGAGCCCTGCCGCTTAATTTTTCCAGCATATATTTAGCTCTTTCCGGAGTTTTTGGTTTTCCGAATACTTCATTGTCAACGGCGACGATTGTATCTGCTGAAATAATAATTGTATCTTTGTGCCTTTCGGCCACATCCTTGGCCTTTCCCAAAGATAAAAACTCCGCCAACTTTTTTGGCTCCATTTTTAAGGTCATATCTTCCTCGTAGTTACTCGGGTCTATTTCAAACTCCAATCCAATCTGTTCAAGTAATTGTTTTCTCCTCGGCGACTGCGATGCCAAAATTATTTGTTTCATTTTTTATATTTTTCGTAAATTAAACTTTTAATCTCGGCCGGCCTTAACCCTATATTATTTAAATTATTAATATCAATCCATTCGATGTCATACTTGCCTATATATGAAGTATCATTTTGGAATTCAGGACCGTCGCCCGATACCAATTTGCCGCCCATTATCCTGCAAAAGTAAAAATATTCCCGTTGGCCGAAAGTCTTTGGTATTTTTGAATCCATTTCCATAAATAAATCATCGAGTCTTACGTCAACGCCCAGTTCTTCCTTACATTCCCTTACCAATGCCTCCTCGTTTGTTTCTCCTTCTTCCACTCCTCCGCCCGGAAAAACCCAAAAAATGCCCTCAGGCTTGGTTCTTTTTATGGTCAAAATTTTATCTCCTTCAATAATTATCGCCCTAACTCTTTTTTCCATAAGATTGTTTTAAATAAATTTATCTAACCACCACCGAATTAAACCACTTTTCCTGAAAATTAACTGCTTTCAATATCTCCTCATCACTTATTTCTATGAAATTATCTGGGACAATCACCAGTTTGTCATCATTATCATCTTTTCTATGCACAATGGCAACGCATTTTCCGGTAAACTCTTCCACCAGCTCATTCGCGCCCAAAAGATAAGCGTCAATTTCTCCGCCATCCGGAGCTTTCGTATCTGGCACAAAACCATAATCAACCTCATAAACAAAACCATACTTCGGATGTTTTGAGCCGATAGGGCGGTCTATTTTTATTGTTACAGCTTTTCCCAAAAATTTTGTTGCGTAGTTCATTATTTATTATAACTCTTCTTCTGATATAACTTTGATTCCGTTTTTCTTTAACAATGCGGCCGTAACTCCATCGCCTTTGATAATTTTTCCAGAAAAAGTTCCATCGTAAATTTGTCCGCAACCGCAAGAGGGACTTCTTTGTTTCAAAATTGCTTCTTTCGCACCATATAATTTAGCTATTTTCAGAACCTGGTTTGCTCCTCTGTTAAAATTATCGGTAACATCTTTCTCTAATTTTGTAATAGCCATTTTTCCTTTTAGCTCTACGCCTTCTCTTGGAGTTGCCAAACCGCCTAATTGTTCTGGGCATACCGGAATTAAAATTTCCTTTTTAGCTAAACTTATAACCTTTTCATTCGGCTTGCTTTTTCCATCATATCTGCAAATAATTGCCAGCAAACAAGCGCTGCAAATTTTGATTGGCTTTGCTTTCATATATTATTTTTAGAAATAATCTGCAAATCTTTTTTTAATGTCTGAAAACTTTTGCTTTTTGAAATTAAACCTAAAACCTGGCCTTTCATTTAAACTTTCTAATAATTTTAAGAAATCTCTATCGTTAAGTACATCTAGATTAAGCTCTCTATATACTGACATAATTTTTTCGTTTGCACTTTTTACTTTTTCTTTTTCGATTACGATCTCTGCCTCAAAATAATATCCCCAATTTGGAACCTTCACGACAGCAAATTCAATGTCTTTATAGATATAAAGACGCGTTTTTGTTGCTTGCAATACACCGTAATAATATCCGAGTATCTGCAAAAATTCCGTCATCTCTTCAAACTTTTTTGAATCTATCGGAAACAAAAATTCTTTCCTGGCATCGTTTCCACTCCATCTTCCGTATTTCAAAACTAATTCTGATTCCTTATTTGTAATTCTCAATTTCAAATCTATCGAGCTTCTGACTACTCTTAATGTCTCCTTTCCGCGGGGCGAATAAATAACAGAAAATCTATCCTTCTCGCCAAGGAACTTTCCATTTTTCTTCAAAAATGTATTTAATTTTTGAAACTTTTCTTCGTTCAAAAGTCCGCGATGTTCAACTTCAACTTTTACCATATTTAATGTTTTAATATCTCTAATTTTATTTTTCCGTTTTCTGCCTCTAGACTGACTTCTCCGCCAACTGGAAAAGTTATCATCGGAGATGTATGGCCAAAATCAACATTTGCTATAACCGGTAAGTTATTCAATTCCTTTTTCGTTTTGATAATTTGTATTAGCAAATCGTTTGTTATCTTGCTGACTTTTTGGAACCTGCCGATGACAATTCCTTTGACATTTTCAAAACCTGGCTGATGAATTACCGATTGCAAATCGCGGTCAAAAGTAACTGCATTAGACATTTCATCGTCTTCTACAAAAAGAATTGTGTTCTCGAGGAATTCCGGAAAATATTCTGTGCCTTGCAGTAAATTAAAAGTACAAAGATTGGCTCCGAGTATAGTTCCTTGTGCTCTGCCTTCGTTAATAACCAGCCAGCCGTCATTTTTTATAGGATTTCTTTCTTTTTGGTTTATATACCATTTGTCATCTGTCCAACTATCGCTGGGCTTTATTTCAAACGGCTTTTCTGACATTAAACATTTTTTAAAATATTCCAAAGTGTAATCAAAATACAATTCCTGGCCGAAAGTTGAATAATGCGGGCCGGAATACGAGACCAGCCCTGTTTTAGCAAGAATGGCATTGTTCAAAGCGGTAATGTCTGAAAAACCACAAAGAATTTTCGGATTGTTTTTTATTAAGTCCCAGTCTATATATTTTAAAAACTGGTTTGAATTGAATCCGCCGATTACGGTGGAAATCGCTTTAACGTTTTTGTCTAAAAAAGCTTCGTGCAAATCTCTAATGCGCGATTCAATGCTTGAAGAAACAAAATCATCCGACTCTTCAATATACTTGCCAAAAGTTAGTTTTAACCCCATATCAGCAAAACGCTTATTAGCGATTTCTCTTGACTCTTTAGAAATCAAACTCATAGACCGTGCCGGAGCGATAACTCTGACTTCATCGCCTGCTTTTAATTTTTCCGGATATATTTTTTCCATATGTTTTATATTTATTCTTTATTTTGCCTCTTCTTAACTAAAAATGCAAACTTTTACTACAAAAAAAGAGCACTGCTCGGTGAGCGGTGCTCGCGTTTCAAAAAACGCCTATTGTTATCTGTAAAGCACAATTCCCATCTTGTCGCAAACCTGCGCTGTAACTTTACGATATCGCCACCAACCTAAGCTTTCTGCCTCTGAAATCAAACGAGTCCCCCTCTTTCGTCCCAGAAACAGCTTCGAGAATGGGCGACTGTAAGGAGATAAACATAATCTCCGTCTTATCCAAAAATAAACTCTCACCACCTTGTCCAGGGACGACAAAATAGTATTCTATCTCCCTAAAACCAATATCTTCAATCGCGATTAAGGCGCCTACGGTCGGACAAATTACCTTTTGGAGAAAAATTTGGCCGGCCGCAGCTCTCGTGCTTTTTAGGGAAGATAACCTCCTCTCTGTTTCTATAGCTAGTTTGCTTTGTTGGGATCTTGTGGTATCAGAATGGGATTCACTGGGTTTGGGAGCAGTGTAAACTCCCTCGTAGATAGAGTCGAGGGCTTTTTCTGTCTCGCGAATTTTTTTGTCCAAACCACTTAGATATGCCTCTAATACCTTTTGTTTTTCCACGAGAAGTGCCTCCTTTTCTAATGTACGGGTTGTCAAAAAACTATTCCTTTTGCTTCCTCAAAAATTCGAATGCTGCAATAACATAATTTTTAACATTATCATGAGTAAATTCATAATTATTAATTTCATCTTCACCCACCCATCTAACAGCTATTGTGTCCTCTAACGGCTTGGGTTCACCACTTTTATATTTACACAAAAAAACATTGGCAAGAACCAAAAGGTCATCTTCTGCATGCTCAAATGTATTGTTAATTAAAAGTTGCATTTCGTCTTCGACTTCGACTCCAACTTCTTCTAATATTTCTCTTTTAACCGTTTTTTCCAAAGCACTCCAAACTGTTCCCTCTTCTTCAAGCTTTCCACCTGGCGGAGACCAGCATCCTGGCACATGCTTTTCTTCAAGCGACCTCTGCGCCAATAAAATCTTGCCGTCCTTAACGACGACTCCGTTAATAATAACACAATACTTTTTTTTCTCTAATTTGTGCTCCTCTGATTGTTTTTCTTGAGACATAAAAATTATAATATTTAATTATATATTAGAATAGACGCAATCCTTTTTAATGATTTTAACATCACTATTAGTAAATCGTCCAATTTTTAACCCAATCTCGCACAAACTATTAATATCGGCTAATGTTTTCACTTTTACTGTAGCCATAGGACCAACCATTTTAGGCAAATAGCTATAAATAACCAAGAGCTCTGAAATGTAGCCACGCTCGCTCAAAAATTTATTGTTGGCTGTACTGATCATACCACCGGCCAAAACATCATCAATCATAGTTATTAACTCGCCCTTTTTTTCAGGCAAAAAACCAACAAAGCGATTACCGATGCCATAGGTTTTTGATTCCTTACGGAAAAATACGAGGGGTTTTTGCAAAATATCAGCTACGGCCGCAGCAAAATAGTTCCCGCCACTTTCAATACCACAAATACCAATTGATTTTGGATTAACCCGCTTAGCTAACTCTTTAGCCAATCGCTGTCTGACCTTAACGTTTCTCAAAATTGCTTTAATATTAATAATCATCGGCGACATAATGCCTGGTTGAACTTCGATATATTTTTTTGTGTCTAAATTAACAACTGCTTCTGTATTAAATAACAAGTGTGTTATTTCGTGTTTCATATTCTTATTACTCATTAATCTTTCCCTAAAATTAAAAAATTAGGTAGAGAGAAGGTGTGCCTTCCTTTTCTCCCTACCCCGCGTAAGCAATCTATACAAACGCCCTTAGGAGCAAACCTAGAAAACGACCCGCTTCCTGCAATTTTTGTAATGACGATTCACTTGAGGCGTCATTTTGAATAATGAAATCCGCCGTCTCCACAAGATCTTTTACATCCATTGTTTTCTGTTCGTCGTGCTCAAGCCTAGCAAACTCGTCTACGGTGCCGAGAGAGATTTTTACTCTCCTTTTTAAACGTCCATAACGAGTTTCTGGCGAAGAAACTATAGCAACAACAATGGTTCGGAAAATCTCCTTTAGTCTTATAATCTCGTGCAATCTGCGCGACCCATCAATAATGAGAAAATCCTTTTTTTCCATAATCCCTTGTATCTGCTTAACTTGCCAAAACGGATCTTCGGCATATAGCTCTCGCGAAATCTCAAATATCGTATCGTGGTTGATTGGTGATCCACGACGATTTAATTCATCTATCATTGGCTGACTGGTTACATAAACATTGCCCTGCAAACCAACAGCATCTATAAAAGTTGACTTTCCCGACCCCGAAGGCCCGACGACCACAATCACAACTTTTTTTTTCATGGTTTTACCCCCTTTATTTAAAGGTACTTACTTTTTTTATTAGCCCTCCTGAATCTTTTCTCTATCAAAAACCATCTTTTTTTCAAAAAAATGAATCACATAATAAAACGAAATGCCGAAGATGCTTGAGGTAATTATTGCCGCAAATACAAGAGGGATATTCATATTATAATAATTAGACATTATTAAAAAACCTAAACCTCTATTTGAACCTATAAACTCTCCCACAAGTGCGCCAACAACAGCTAAAGAGCTAGATGTTTTAAAAGCTGAAAATAAATACGGAAGAATACCCGGAAGAATAAGTTTTTTTATTAGCTGTAATTTATTTGCTGAATAAATTTTAAAAAGCCAGACTAACTCAATGCTTAACGACTTTACGCCCCTTAAAACGTTTATGAGTGCTGGAAAAAAACAAACCAGCATCGCAGCTATCACTTTAGAAAAAATCCCTGAACCAAACCAAAGCGTCAGCAATGGAGCTATCGCTATAATTGGCATTGTTTTAATCACTATTGCTGGAGGTATTATAATACTTTCAAGGTTTCTATAAAAGGAAATTAAAAGAGCGATAGTTACACTCGCTAAATTAGCTATAAAAAATCCTAAGAACGCCTCCGTCATAGTGATAATGGCGCTAATAAAAATTATTTGCCTATATTCTATTAAAACACCAAAAACCTTTGTTGGGGCGGGAAAAATATATGTAGGCGTATTAAAGACCGTAACTGCTACTTGCCATAGTGCCATAACGACGACAATAATTGTAATTTTTATGATTATTTTATTTATCATTTACTAATTCTGCTTTTATAATTTTTACATAATTTAAAAATTCTTTTGAGAAGGTGATATCGTTTTCACGATTAGGAAGATTAATATCAACGATTTTCTTGACTCGACCTGGATGCAACGTAAAAACAATAATTTTATCAGACAAAAAAACAGCTTCAGAAAGAGAGTGCGTCACTAAAATAATTGTTTTATTGGTTTGTTTATGAATTTTTGACAAATGGATATGCATTTTCGACCTATTTATTTCATCAATAGACGAAAACGGCTCGTCTAATAAAAAAATATCAGGATCCATTATCAAACCCCTTATAACTGAAACCAATTGTTGCATCCCTCCCGATAACTCATGTGGCATTTTTTTAGAAATATTTTTTAATCCAGCCATTTCTAACAAATCATATGCTTTTTTTTCATTTTTCAATCCAGCAATCTCTTGGGGTAGCATTACGTTTTGAATTACATTGCGCCATGGCAATAAGGTTGTTTTTTGAAAAACATAACCTATCTTTCGGTTTAAGCGGGCGCACTCCGGACTTTGACCTTTGATTTTGATAATTCCTGAATAATCTTCTCTTATTCCCGCCATAATTTCTAAAAGAGTGGATTTGCCACACCCAAACGGTCCCACAATCGACACAAAATCACCTTCTTCGATGGAAAAACTCAAATTTTGCAATGCGTAAAAACCTTCCTGATATTGCTTAGTAACAGATTGGATATCAATTATTTTCATCTACTTTAAAAATTCATTCGTAAAAACTTTGTCTATATCTACCGTATTCTTAAGCACTCCTTGAGATAACAACATCGTTTGCATTTCTTCCCATGTCTTTTTTTCCGAGTAACCTATATCTCCTTTTCCCGTAATCATTGGAATACTATACTCAAGAAACTTTGACTGATGTTCTCTATCAAGACTATTATTTATTCGCATTACCTCATCTATCGCACTTTTCTGGTCCTTTAGCGCTACTTTCCATCCTTCAACACTAGCTTTGACGAAATTTCTAACCATCTCTGGATTCTTGCGAATTATTTCTTCCGTAGTAAATAAGGTGTCAGCATAAAAATTAATGCCGTAATCACGAGGCTTGATTAAGTTTAGCGGAAACCCTTTTAATGGCAGCAGAATTCCTCCATTTAATTCATAATCAACTCTTGCATCAACTTGTCCTGAGATTACTCTTGAATAGTCTGCCAAAGAGGGAACTTCATTAATTTTTTGAGTATTAACGCCCTCCCTTTCCAATAGAATTCGGTAGATGGCTTCTTCGTCCCGACCATATACTACTTCTACTTTTCTTCCTTCAAGATCTTTTGGCTTTACAATATCCTTCGTCGCTAATGACATTATTGTTACCGGAGAATCTTTATACAATACGGCCAGAGCAACAAGCGGAACGCCTTTTTCCCGAGCTAGAATTATCTGATCTGCACCAGTAATGCCAAAATCATCTACGCCAGTTGCAACCATTTGAACGGGTGAAATATCTGAACCCCCGGGGTGTATTTCAACCTCAAGATTTTTATCTGAATATAATCCTCGGCTATTAGCCAAATAGTATCCAGCAAATTGAGCTTGGTCTATCCACTTTAATCGCAGTGAAACTTTTTCTAATCCATTTGTATTTTTAGTCTGATAGATATAATATTTATATCCTACGAACGTAGAAACGATAACGATAACTGCAATTATAATATAAACAATTTTTTTATTCATATATTTGCTTTCATCTTTTTATTAAAAATTATTTTTAAAATTGTGACTTAGGATTTTTACTTTGATTTAACTCTTGTTTAAAATTTTAAAAAATTGTTCTAGGGTGGATTTTACGCTTAAGGTGTATACTAAATTACTCCTATCTTTTAAGCTTCTTTTCAAAATAAGCATTTCACCTTTATTGTTGCTTATAACAATATTAATTTCTTTTTTCATACACAAAATGGGGGGTAAGGGGAATCTTCATATATTTTAGATTATACAAGCCAAACAGTGTTGTCAATAGTTAATAACACTCTGTCCCACGGAAATGATAATGTCATAGTACAGGGAATTAGAAATGTCATAGTAAGTTAAAATGTTAGTGTAAGTTATTACTAATTAACTTCACTAACATGGAATATTTAACTATGACAATCAAAGAATTAAACCGTAACAGCATCATCCAGAATCTCATATCCCACTCTTTCAACGGAACGCACGCTGCCAAACTCTTACATCTATCTATCCGCCAAGTTAAACGATTAAAGGCAAGGGTAAAAGAACGCGGACCAAGAGCCCTAATCCACGCTGGCCGGGGAAAGCCTGGCAACCGTAGAATACCAGATGAAGAAAGAGAAAAGATAACTGGCATAATCAAGAAACACTATTCTGATTTTAAACCAACCTTTACAGCAGAAAAGCTATCTGAAAACTACGACATTAAAAGAGATCCTAAAACTATCAGAAAGATAATGATCGAGGAAGATCTTTGGAAGCCAAGAAGAAAGAAACAAAGAGAATACCACGCCTGGCGCCAAAGAAAGGCTTGCTACGGAGAGATGTTACAATTTGACGGCTCTTACTACCACTGGATAGAGGACAGAGGCCCTGAATGGTGTTTACTGGCTGCCATAGATGACGCCACTGGCATACCAATCAAAGCCGAGTTTGATTTTAACGAAGGAGTATCCCCAGTATTCAAATTCTGGAAAGAGTATGTGAGAGAACACGGCAAACCCCATTCAATCTATCTAGACAAATTTAGTACCTACAAGATGAGCCAGAAGGTAGCTGTAGAGAACCACGAAACGCAAACACAGTTTCAGAGAGCTATGGGGCAATTGGGCATAGAGCCAATAACTGCCCATAGCCCGCAGGCTAAGGGCAGAGTAGAGCGCCTATTTAACACATTGCAAGATAGGTTGGTTAAAGAGATGAGGTTGGCAGGCATTAAAACCATTACACAAGCTAATATCTTCTTAAAAGATATATTCCTGCCAAAATACAAAGCTAAATATTCCGTAGAGCCAGCGTCAAAAGTCAACCTTCACCAACCATTAAGCCAAAAAGAAAGAAACAAGTTGGATTCTATCTTTTCGAAACAATCAACCCGTACTGTTAGAAATGATTTCACCGTAAGCTTCAATAATCAATGGCATCAACTTACAAAAGACCAATCAGCAACAATCTACAAACGAGACACGATAATGGTAGAAGAGTGGTTAGATGGTTCAATACATTTTACCGTCAGAGGAAAATATCTTAACAGTAAAGTTATCACTGAAAGACCGCAGAAAATGGAAAAAGAAAACTGGGTTATTCCGGCAAAGAAGCCAGCTTACGTCCCAGCCATAAATCATCCATGGAGAAGTAAATTTATTCTCCAGGTATGACATTTCTAAATCCTTAGAAGTATGACATTTCTATTTCCCGTTGACAGAGCCATTACAATGTCTTGACAAAGATTTATATTTTTGCTATATTATAGAATCATTTTAAAGACACTGGGTCTTGAAAAATGAGTGAACCTTAACAATCAAAGAAAGGAGAACGCCATGACAGAGATTATGTCAGAGGAACGTCTGTCGGCTTCTCTAGCCATTACAGATCTAACCAATCCTGTGAATGGAATCCACGCAATCAACATTATCGTGGAAAAAATCAGAGAAAGCCTGAAGCTCGCCTACCCCGAGACCAGCATGGAAGAACTGCGGGTCGGTCCCGTCGTCTCGGTGAAGGAAAACTACGACGATTTGTTGTTCCCCGCTGACAACGCCGGGCGCTCTTCTCGCTACACTCGTTATGTTTCTCGGGACAGCATCCTGATGACGCATACTTCGGTAGGAGTCCCCTCCTGGCTGAAGAAAAAAAACGGTGAAGGCGTGGAAGATTGTATCGTGATGCTGCCTGGGTTGTGTTATCGACGTGATGTCGTCGATATGACACACTGCCCGGAACCCCATCAGATGGACATCTGGCGAATAAAGCGCGGGACATCCAGGCTAGTCCGAGCTGACCTGATCAAACTCATCGAAACCATCTTGCACGCCGTTGTGCCTGGATATAACTATCGTGCAAACGAAGTTAAACATCCATACACGATCAACGGGCTTGAGGTCAAAGTGCAGATTGGTTCGAGTTGGCTCGAGGTTCTGGAGTGCGGAGAAGCGCATCCGACTGTCCTTAAAAACGCAGGATTGAACCCTGATGATTACTCCGGCCTGGCCTTAGGAATGGGGCTTGACCGGCTGGTAATGATCGTCAAGAAGATCGATGATATCAGGGTCTTGCGATCGATGGACAAACGGGTGGCAAACCAAATGGTCAACCTGGACAAATACATCCCCGTGTCAAACCAACCCTTAACAAAAAGAGTACTTTCGTACTCTACGTCCTCCGGTAAAACTGAGGAAGACGTTTGCGAGGAAATTCGCGATTTGTTAGGACCCAGCGGCATTTATCTGGAAAAGATCGACTACTCCGAGGTTTCTTATGCTGCTCTCCACGAGAAAGCAAGAGGAAACTTAGGAATTCGGCCTGACCAGAAGAACGTCGTGATCACTCTGACTTTCCGCTCACTGGCGGGGTCACTGGCCAAGGAATTGGTCAATTCGTGGATGCCAAGATTGTACAGGGCACTCAACCAAGGTAGCAAGGGCTACATGTAACACCTTTGTGCCGGGCCGCAAGAACCTTCTTGCGGCCCATTTTTTATATAATTTTTTTATTAGTTTATTATCTGTAAGTGCCGTAAAAAGCAACAATAACATTTATTTTTGTCGCCATAATCATTGTTTTACGTCCGTCAGACCAAAAATCGCCATGTGAAATTTTTTTGCTTCTTGGTCAGACAATCCCTCGTAAGAAACCCTTATTGTATAGCGTATTTTGCTTCCCAGTGGAAAAACATCAAAAATCCTTATCGCCATTATGTTTTTTTTGTTTATTTTTTCTTGAACAGATTCTAAAAAGTCGTAAATTGATTCTTCTTTTTCTAGTTCTACGTTGGCATCTAATGTCACTAATTTTTGGGTAATTTCAATAGTCGCTTGTCCATGATTTTTTTCTAATATGGTTGTCAGTTCATCTAAATTTATCTCTGCAAAATAAATATTTTTATTTTCTTGTGAATTCAATTTATATATAATTCCGACATTTTCTTTATTTATAATTATGTCGAAAATAGAAAATTGGTTTGCGATCTCCGGCTTTTGTTTTGCTGGAAAATATTTAATATTTTCTATGCCCAAGGATCTTAACAAGTTTTCGATGGCTTCTTTGATTTTATAAATCTCTTTTTTATCTGAATTTATTAAAATTCCTAATGAATTATTTTCCAAATATTTTTTGTTTTCTTCCCCAAAAACTTTTCCGATTTCAAATATTTTTATATTTTCAACGCCTAGTTTCAGATAATTCCTAATTTGCAATACCAGCCCCGTGGCAATTGATTGCCTTAATTCCGGAAATTCTTCATTGACTGAATTTTGCATTATGACCAATCCCATATTTTTATATTTGGTCTCTTTATTTATGGCCTTAGAAACTAGGGGTGAAGACAAAACTTCGTCAAAGCCATTTGCTTGTAAAATATCTCTTACTTTTTCTTGCAAATAAAAACTAATGGGTGTTATATTTTTCACAACCTCTAGTGCGGGAGCGTTATCGGATTTGATATTATAATAGCCAAAAATTCTTATGACTTCTTCAATTATATCTTCTTCAATACTCAAGTCGGTTCTGTTTTGCGGTAGAACAACCAATAATTTCTTTCCTTTTTTAGAAACCTTGCATCCTAAATTTTTTAATATCTTTTCAGATTTTTGAACTGTAATTTTGACCCCTGCGAAAGCCGTTGGCAAGGATGGATCGAATAAAATTACCTTAGCTTTCTCCTTTTTAGGATAATAATCAAATAACCTTGAGCTAATGTCACCCTTACAATTTTCCTGGATAATAGAAATTAAAAACCTTATGGAGAAATCTAAATTATTTGGATCTAATTCTTTACTCAGCCTGTTACCCGCCTCTGTGATAATATTCAGCTTTCTTGAATTTTTACTAATTATTGCATTATCATAGGTCGCCATCTCAAGTATTATTGATTTCGTTTTTAGTTCTATCCTAGCCTTATCCCCGCCGACAATTCCGGCCAAAGCTAAAATTTCATTATCATCCTCTACAATCAAAGTGCTATTATTGATTTTTATTTCAGACTTATCCAAAGTAATTATTTTCTCGTGCTTCTTGTTTAAAGACCAAGATAAGCTTCCTTTTATTTTTTCTTTATCAAAGATATGCGACGGCTGACCAGTCATCAACATCGCATAATTAGATAAATCAACCAGACAGTTCACGCTATTTATTTGATAAAAATTTAATAAACTCTTCAACCATTTTGGTGATTCAGAATTTTTAATATTTTCCATTTCAACAGCAACAATCCTTTTAATAAGTTTCTCTTCATTAACATTTATTGAAATTTTGTTTTTACCAAATTCTAGCTTTTTAATAACAGGTGTTTTAATCGACAAACCATAATAGGCGGCCACCTCTCTGGCTAGTCCGATAATAGATAAACAGTCGGGCCTATTATTTCTTATCTCAAAACTCATTAAATAATCTTTTTTACCCTGATATTCAACTTTTTCAAAACCATCCAACATAAAACCGGTCATAGTCAAAATCTCGCCGACTTCTTTGGCATCTGCTTTGAGCGCTGGCACTAATTTTTTAATATAACTATAAAGTATTTTCATTTTGGTACGGTTTATAACCTATGTTCCCTCCTAATAAAGTTCTAATATCTGTTATTTTATATTTTGCCATTACAAATCTATCCAAACCCAGCCCAAAGGCAAAAGCCATATACTTTTTAGGATCAATCCCAGCCATTTTTAGAACATTTGGATGTCTTATTCCAGCCCCGCCCATTTCAATCCAACCCACTCCCTTACAAAGAGAACAACCCTTCCCCTTACAATTAAAACACTGCATATCGGGTCCCACGCCCGGCTCTACTTCAGGATAATACTTATTCCTATACCTCACGACAACATCTTTTCCATACATTGCTTTAAAAATATAATCAAAAGTTCCAAACAAATCTTTTAGGTTGGTTTTCGGTAAAACAACGAGTCCTTGATAATGATGAAAGATAAAATGGTTACTTTTGTTGGCTTTTTCATTTCTATAAACTCTGCCTGGGCATACAACCTTAAATGGCGGTTTATATTTTTCTAAAATTCTGGCATCAATCGAGGATGTTTGAGTTCTCAATAGGTAATTTGGCTCTTTTATGTAAATTGTATCCTGCATATCTCTGGCCGGATGGTCTTTTGGAACATTTAAACGCTTAAAACAATACTCATCTGTTTCGATTTCTGGTCCTTCCATTATGCTATACCCCATACCAATAAAAAGATTGTTTAGCATTCTTATTGTTTGAGTAATAGGGTGCAAATGTCCAATTTTGGGGATATCAAAGCCGAGTTCTTCTGCCTGTTTTTTAACAGTATCCTGCGATAGGACTTTTTTAAGATCGATTTCCTTTTGAGATAATATTTGTTCTGCTTTACTTTTTATATTGTAAAATATGGTTCCCTGAGATTTTTTTTCTTCTGCGGAAAGCTGTTTAAAATTTTCCGGCAATTTAAAAAGACCTCCTTTTCCAAAGTATTTATTTTTTATTTTCGCCAAATCATCAACCGAATTAACGACAGCGATTTCCTCCTCTAATTTTTTGATTATTTCCCGATTCACAATATTCTAAATATTAAATTTTTATCTTTTAATTTTTATGTTTTTGAGCAAACCAACTGGTGGCACTATTTTTAAAGTTCGCTTTGACGAATTCGTTCTCAACAAATTAAACAAATACTTAATATATAACTTGTCGTAAATTACTTTATTTCTATATTTTATCGCAATTTCTAACGCTTTTATATGAAAAACGTCGAGTTCCTTCTTTTTCCATATATCCTCTATGTGTTTGTTCTCTGTAGAATAAATAATTTCTTCTACTAAGAAACAAATAATTTCATCTATAATAAGTTCTCTTTTTATTCTTATTTTCGATAAAAAAATGTGAGTTATCTCGTGTAAAATTATTGCTGATGAAAAATTTTTAGATCTTATCGGCTGTCCGAATAGTATCAATTGTTTTTTAGTTTCCGCCGCTCCCAAATAAAAATTATTTGGAAAAATGCTTACCTTTATCTTTTCTTGAAAAAAATAACCACTAAATATGGCATTGATTACTTTTTCGGCAAGTTTTTTATTTGCATTCCAATTATGTTTTATACGATGTAAATTTATACTAGCTTTTTTGAAGATATCTTCTCGCACCTTTATACCAAGGAGTTTTGCAAAGAAAATTATTCTTCTTTTCTCGATTATAAATTTTACATTTAATTTTATTGATGACATAAAATTAAACTAAAAGATTAAGGCTACAAAAAATCTTATATTCCAAAAATACACAAACTGACGGAGAACAATTTCCCTCCGTCAGTGGAGAATTACTTGATATAATCTAAAATTAGTCTCCGCACGAAGAAAACATCCAAGCTTCTGCTTCGTAATATTTCTTGATCTGATCTGGCGCCTTTTCTTCTTTTACGTTTTTCTCTCTTTTCGCTTTATTTTTGCTATTTTGCTTTGCCATAGTATTAAAATTTTATCTTTTACCAATTAATGGGGTGCTCGACCTTTATTTTTTTAACTTTTTACGCTTATTATCACTATTTCGATACAAGTTTATATTATTAAAAGTTTGATCCAATGTCAATACGCGCTAAGTTTTTGGGTTTTATCTTCCAATCTACGGAAACTAAAAATTTTTTACGGCGTGTACGAAATATTTATGGCGGGTCAAAATAAATCTGTTATTTTTTTTGAAATATTGCATCGCCTTGCTTTTATAGTAACCTTGTTTATCCAAGAAGTCAGGTATTAGCGGCGCAATCTTCAACATTCTCACAAAATCATCAAAATTATCATATGTTTCTCTGTACAGAAATTCTCTTTCAAATTTTATCGAGAAATTACAGTCCAACAATTCATTTTTGCGCCTATCTGCACTTTTGTATAAAGGTAGCCCAAATATTTTTTTAATCTCCATGCCGTCTTTTTTGCAATCTGAAAAATTAACAAAATCCTTTCCTTTTTTTAGCACCTTATAAACCTCGAATAAATTATCGGGCGCAAGCCTTTTAATAACAAGGTCGAATTGTTCGTTATCAAATGGCAGATTATTCAAATCGGCTATTTGAAATTTCGTATTTGGCAGGTTCCTACAATTTTCCCGGGCGATTTTAATCATGTTGGGAGAAAAATCAATACAAATCATTTTTTTTCCGAGAGCCCCGAGCCATGCTGGAATTATCCCTGTGCCGGTTCCTATCTCCAGTGTCAACTCTGCTTTGACTAATAAGGGATGAATTAACTCCAAAAATATCTGGTTTCCTTTGACTCCCCGCACTTTTATTAACTTTCCAAAATTTTTAACGAAATTATCCCTATCAAAAGCTGTTTTGTTGTGTCTTTCAAAATCTTTCATTGCTTTTATAATTTAGCGGACTCTAAAACAATAAGGATCCCGATGATTAAGTTTGTTGAATATTCCAAAAGAACGCGCCCTGCACCCTCCACAATCTCG
>Ga0180732_1000693_pt1 | contig 25744 bp, 22 predicted proteins | sample KR11_01MetaG_FD_148674 | JGI IMG/M metagenome (GOLD analysis project Ga0180732, IMG submission 148674) | Groundwater microbial communities from the Olkiluoto Island deep subsurface site, Finland - KR11_0.1 MetaG | ecosystem: Environmental > Aquatic > Deep subsurface > Groundwater | place... | reverse complement strand
CCAGCCAAGATTTCAGAAATGTATTTTCCAGAGAATTTTGGGAGAACAAGTGGTTCTTTCTTCGAGATAAAGTAGATCCCCGCGGCTAAAGCCGTGGTGCTCTTTTTCGCTTTGTAACAACCCCGCACTCAACTTGTTGAGTGCGGGGTTGAACATTCTGTCGCTTCAACCACGGGTAAACCCGTAGTTTTCGCTCTCTTGAAATAATAAAACAGCTTTTAATCTAAAATCTGGACGCTCACAGTTTCTGTGCGTCCAGTTTTAGTTTCCGCTTTGATAATATAGTTTCCTGATTTTTTTGGAGTAAATATAGTTTCTGTTCCTGTGTCTGAATAAATATTATTAACAGACCATTCTACTGATTCTTTTGCCCTTAAAATAATTTGAATGGTCTCTTCTAAAAAGAAAGTGTCATTTTGATGTGGGAGCAGAATAATTGATTCATCTTCGTCCAGTAATAAATTTTTATATTCTTCATAATTATCTTGAATAAAGCCATATTCAATATTGTCTTGATTCTCGAATTTATGGAGCAGGTTAAAATCAAGAGCTGTTTTTTTATTGTATTGAGTATTAAAAAGCAATTCCATTATTTCGTGCCATATTCTCCCGGCTCCAATTTGTCCGGAAACTTTTTCTGTCGGAGAATTATCAGCATTACCCACCCAGACAAGAACAAGAAAATCAGGAGTAAATCCAATTATCCAGCTATCTCTAAAGTCGCGGGATGTTCCTGTTTTTAAAGCATAATTTGATTGAGATAAATTAAGCTCGCTTTTTATACTAAATTGTTCTATTCCTGTTTTTCTGTCGCTAATAATTTTATTAACCAATTGTATATATTTTTCATCAGCTATTGATTTTTCTTCATTTGGGCTATCCGTTATTTTAAGATTTTTTAATATTCCTTTATTAGCAAAAATAGTAAAATATTTTGCCAAATCTATTGCTTTCATTTCTAAAGAGCCCAAAGCAATACCTAATTGATATTCTCCAAGATCTTGGACAGGGTTAAATGCTAGATCATCTGTTAAAAAGTCATAGAACTGTTCTAATCCTAACCACTCTAAAACTTTGACAGAGGGCACATTTAAGCTATTGCTTAGAGCGTAGTGCAGAGTGACTATTCCGCGATAATCAAAATCATAATTTTTAGGATAAAGAGGGAATCCAATAGCAGTCATATACTTATATTCTCTGTCGTCTACTAAAGTATATGGGCGGAGATTTTTTTCAAACGCTTTTAAATAAATAAATGGCTTTATTGTGGAGCCAATAGGTCGGGCTTGGTTTAGAATATCAATCTTGTAGGTTTCCTCAAGCGAGTCAGGGTCTGGAGAACCAATAAGCGCAAGTATTTCGTTGTCAGGTATTGAAATTATTATTGCTGATGCATTATTAGCTCCGTATACCTTTAATTCATCTATATTTCTCTTTACAATTTCCCTTATTTTTTTTGTTAGTTCTATGTCAATTGTGGTTTTATTTGTTTGAATATTTTGATTTTTTAAGAAAGAAGATATTTCAAAATACGAAGTTTTAATGGGTCGGAATTCCGAAATATTTGTTTTTACTTCGTCCTGATTAACAAATGTGAGTTTGTCGGAATTGATTTCTAATCGCTTGCCTAAATTTCTCGCCACTTCTTCGTTAACTTGTTTTAAGGGGTTGCTTGAGCTGGGACTGCTAATGGTAGCTAAAAGTTGTAAGAATTGGGCATGACTAAGCAATTCTGGTGGCACTTTAAAATACATTTGACTGGCTTGATATATGCCCTGACTGCTATTCCCGAGATATAGGGAATTAGTATACATTGTTAAGATTTCTTCTTTTGTATGAAAGATTTCCAAAGCCACGGCATAAATTGTTTCAATAATTTTATTTTTTATATTTCTATCTAACTCATTTCCTAATAGAATTTTAGTTAATTGTTGAGTTATGGCGCTGGAAGCTTTTCTATTATTCATTCCAAATCTAGTCAGACCTGCTTGTATCATACTTATAGGATTGAATCCTGGGTGATAATAAAAAAACCTGTCTTCTTTTTTGATTAACAGGTCTGTTAATTCTTTAGGCAGAGAGTCAACATAGTATGCGTAATAGCCCTTTGAATTGGGGAGAGTAGCTATTATTTTTCCTGTTCTATCCAAAATTATTTGCGATTCTTGGCCATTATACAGAGAGATTAGCTTCGCCTGCAGATAGAAACTTATTGAGAAAAATACAGCTAATAGAATAGCAAGAATTAACAGAATTTTTTTTAAAACAAATTTTTGCATTTTTAATTTTAACTTTTCTTAATTTTAGATTATAATTACATAAAAGCAAAGTATTTGAAATAAAAATATGGCAAAAATAGCTATTATAATTAGTTTTAAAAACTTCAGGGATGAGGAGTATTTTATTCCTAAAGAAATTTTTGAGAATAATGGTTTTGAAGTTAAAACGATAAGCACTGAAAAGGGTATTGCTATTGGCGGAGATGGCGGAGAGGCAGAAGTGGATTTGTGTTTATCTCATTTGGATATTGATGAATTTGACGCCTTAGTTTTCGTTGGTGGTCCAGGTGCTTATGCTTTTATTGAAGATGAAAGCGTATGGCATATTATCAGACAGGCGAGGGATAAAGGAAAGTTTTTGGCTGCTATATGTATTGCTCCTGCAATTTTGGCAAAAGCAGGAGTGCTGGAAGGTAAAAAAGCAACAATCTGGTCTTCGTCAATGGATAAAAAACCAATTAAGATTTTGCAAGAAAATGGCGCAGAATATATAGATAAGGCAGTTGTCCAAGATGGAAAAATAATAACTGCCAATGGACCATCCTCTGCTGAAGAATTTGGTAAAAGTATAGTTCAACACTTGACTAACAACCCCAAGTTTGTTATCATCTAATAAGTAATCTTATTAAGAGAAGGGGTGATGTTCGAGAAAAATTCTATAATGAGTAGATGCTGGAAGGGTTTCGTAAGAAGTATTTAATGATACCGTTCCGGTAGCTCGCCTTGTATTGTACAAACGAACACACATTGACCCAGCAGCATTCTCGAGCTGCTGGGTTGTATTTTTGAAAAAAGCGATTCCGAGATCCATCCTCGGAATAGAGAAGAAATCTGCCGAGATCGTTTCTCGGCAGAAAATATCTGCGTAGATGTCAAACATCTACGCCAAGTAAGCATAATGGAAACCTGGTTTCCATTATATGTGTGGATAACTGCACCGAGGCCCGGCCTCGTTGCAGTTTGTGCTTGACAAGGTTTTTAAATTATATATACTGAATACACAATTACTGAATACACAATTAAATTACCGCAGACAGTAGGCATAAAATAAGTCCTGCCGAGGTGAACAATGATTAATTATAATTGGTTATTGATTATTTCGTCTGCGGAAAAACCGGAGACAATTTTATTTGTTTGTCTGCAAAGGCGAGCCATAGGCGAAGCTCGAGCAGCTAACAAATAATTAATCCCGCTTTAATAATTAAACAATCTTAAATCTATATTATATGAGAAGTTTAATTTCAAGGTTCTGCGAGCAGAGCGAGCGGGTTCTTATTTTGCCGAAGAATAGACAAAATAGTTTGAGCAAGAATAAAAAATATTAATCTCTTGTAGCCTGCGTGTGGCGGATAGCCACGCACCTTGTTGGGCGAAGTGGGCTACCCGCAGAAATTCACGCAAAATTAGAGCGTGGATAAATTCATCATTTTAATATGGCTTTAACAAAAGAACAAAAGAATAAAAAAGTAGAGAAATTGGAACAAGCAATTGCCAAGCAAAAAGCAATGGTTTTTGTTAACTTTTCAGGTTTAAAAATTAAGGACTTAGAAGAATTAAGAGAAAAACTTAATCAAGCTGGAGCTAAAATAATAATTACTAAAAAAACTTTAGCAAGCATAGCATTTAAACAGCAAAAATTAGAACTTGGCAAAGATGAATTAGGAAATGAATTGGCAATTGTATTTGCTTTTGAGGATGAAATAGCGCCAGCAAAAGCAGTTTATGAATTTTCAAAAATAAATGAAAGCTTAAAAATAATTGGCGGTTATATGGAAAACGAAAGAACAGGGGCAGAAGAAATGATATGTTTAGCTCAATTGCCATCCAAACAACAGCTTTATGCAGGATTAGTTGGATCGCTTTTAGCGCCAATATCAAATTTTGTTAATGTTCAAAGACAGAATATTAAAGGTCTATTTTACGCATTTAATGCAATTATTGAAAAAAATAGTTAAATAATAATTAAGCAATACATAAAATTATGACAGAAGAAAATAAAATTGAAGAAACCAAGTCCGAAGAAGTTAAAGAGGAAACCCCAGCAGTAGAAGAACCAAAAGAAGAAAAGAAAGAAGAAAAACCAGAGCCAAAAGAAGAACCTGTGAAGGAGAAAAAGGAAGAAAAAATTGAAATAGATGAAGAAGTAGAAGTTCCCAAGAAGTTTGAAAAGATTGTAAAAGAAATTGAAGGGATGAAAGTTGTTGACTTAGCAGAATTGGTAAAGATTTTAGAAAAGAAATTTGGAGTTAGCGCTGCTGCGCCTGTGGCTGTTGCTGCTACAGGAGTTGCTCCAGCAGAAGCAGGCGAAGGAGAAAAATCAGAATATGATGTTATTTTGAAAGCAGTAGGGGATAAAAAGATTGAAGTGATTAAGGCAGTCAGAGATGTTACTGGCAAAGGATTAAAAGAAGCTAAAGATGTGGTAGATTTAGCTGCTACTGAGCCCCAGACCATAAAAGAAAAAGCCAAGAAAGAAGATGCAGAAGAAATGAAAAAGAAATTTGAAGCAGCCGGAGCTACTGTAGAATTGAAGTAATCGGCTAGGGATTAGGGAAAAAGATTTAAAAAAATAACAAGCCCGTCCTCTTTATGAGGGCGGGCTTGTTTTATACTCGTCTAGGTCATGAGGTTTTCGTCAGGGCTTGTTTTTTACTCGCGCGGGTCTTGTCTTTCCGTCTGGTTTTTATCTGAATATTAGATATGAGAAAAAGAGAATCAAGAAGAAAGCGATGACAAGAACAATTTCTTTTCTAAATTTTATTTTTATCTTTATTTTAGGAAAAAAGTATTTTAGCAAGCGCCCCTTAAATTGCTGGACATTTATTGCTAATACAAGAAGCACACCAGAAAAATCCTTCATTTCCTCTTTTTTCTCCTTAATTAGTTTATTCAAATTTTTGTGGTTGAAATTTTTTAAACCAAGCAAATGGTTGCTAAGATATGTTTCAAAAAATTCGTTTAAATTTTGTGTAATTATAATAATTTTGTCTTCTGGCGCTATTTGACCTGTAGCAATATTTGTAAAATATTTTTTGGACTCTGGATGACTGGCTTGAAACTCTAAATTTTCTGCAATATCAGTATATTCGCTATGCCGGAGGAGAAGCAAGCGAATATCGCCGGATTTTGAAAAGTTTATTGTATGATCGTTGATATTTATAACAGCTAAGTGAAGATTGCCAAGCCATGTTTGACCATCTTTCTCAATAATAGAGTTTAAGTATTGATTAGCATTATGAAGCGCTCTGTTAAGCGCACTTTCTGGATTGCGGTCTGTATTAGAATAAAAGGCCTGCTTAATTTTTTCTGCAACCTGGTCAAGTAATTTCTTATCTTTTGAAAGAAAATTAGTAAGTTCGCCAACAATACACAAACTGCCAAGTTTTTCTTCGTCCTTAACTTCTGGTTTAAAATAAAAACTCTTGAAATTTATATCTTTTCTTAGTTTTGGGTTTAAGTGGTAATCAAATACTTGCATATTCTATATTTTACACCTTTACTCATAAAATTTAAAGTACTAAGATATAATATAGGACGATTAGCTCAGTTCTGCCCTCCATAAATTTGGGCGTGTAGCTCAGTTGGTTAGAGCGCACGGTTCACATCCGTGAGGTCTGTGGTTCGAATCCGCACACGCCCATATGCTCAAATGTGGGGAGGTCTCAGGTTCCGACTAGTCGTGAATCCTCGATCCCGACTAGTCGGGATCGGGATTCGAGTCCTGCATCGTCCACAAATAAGTAGGCCACTCGCAATCTGCGGGTGGCCTGTTCTTTTAGGTGAGGAAGATGGGCTAGTGGTTGTTCTGATAGCATGGAGCACTATCTCCGTCTGTATCAATGTCTTCTCGGCACAATGTTACCACGAGCCCTTGAGATCTCAAAAGATTAATAAATCTATCCCTGTCCCTGCGCAAGTGCTTCTTGGCTGTGGTGTTGTGCCGAATGTCCACACGAACTTTGCCAGTTGTTGTCTTGTCAGTGGTTATGCAACAACTTTCTGGGGATTGATGTAGCTTGATAGATAGCTTTTGAGCCAAGTTGCGTAATTGTCTTCGTTCACACTCTTCCAGTTCTGGAAGATAGACATTCCCCTCAACAACTGCGTTGCCCTCAACTCTAATCGCTACGATTTTTTGTCCCACGCAATCCTCCTTGCATCTATTTATTTGGCTTCCCCTAAGGGCCCTCCTTGTTCACCTTTTACGATCTAAAGTGTTCAACGAAATTATTATATTACCTATTTCCCAATTTTGCAAGTAAAGCATTGAATTTTAAGTTAAAAAAGCTAATATGACATCAGCACAAGGAGGTGATTAGCTTGCTTGAGACAAAGGTTATAGGGTTCAGTAGGAGCGGGGACATCTATGTTGCTCTGGCACCAAAGCAGGAATTAGAGCCAGCAGGCGTTGAGCATCAGCTTATGGAGCTATACGATAAGATGAATATATGCCTGTATGCGAAGAGTTTGGAGTCGCAGCTTCAAAAACTTCTGGATTCAGGAGTTATGAGTGCAAAGGATCTTGAAAAGATTCAGAAGCAAGCCAAGCTGAAGATGACTGGCTTTCCGTCTGCGAAACTGCAGGAAAGTGTCAGAAAGCTTTTGGACTTTAGCTCCAGAGGGAAGATCTTTGGCAGGCGAACAGGGCGATAAAAATGTTATTGCCCTGTTCTTTTTAATCCACAGCCCTTTATTTTTTTAATTTGGTATAATACTTTAATGTCTCAAAGCATTTTAATTCAATATCTTGTTTGGCAGTTTTTAGATGTGCCAAAAGAATTGGCCAAAGCGTGGAAAAATTATCTTCGTTTCTTTTTGCATTTCTTTTCCTTGCCAACCCTTATTAAAACTCTATTTTCTCCATGGCATGGAATTACTTGGTCTTATGGCAGGGGATTTAGCTTTAAAAGATATGCAGAAGTTATTATCTCGAATGGTTTTTCAAGGGTTATTGGACTTTGTTTAAGATTGTTTCTAATTTGCATTGGTTTAGTAATTGAAATCATTATATTTATTATTGGCTTTTTAATATTTTTTTGCTGGTTGTTTCTACCAGCTATTTTAGTTTTAGCAATTATTTACGGCATTAACTTATTATTTTAATGTTTAATTTTGATTTGCAAAAAACAGCGATTTATAAAGCAGTGAGGTTTCAGAAAAGCATTGTTTTTGCTTTGATAAAAGTTTTTAAAATTCTGTTTTTTGTTTTTGCTTTATTTTTCAGCATTATCTCTGCTTTAAACAGTTTTATAGAAACCACTCCCATAAAAGAAAATATTTCTCTTGGCTTTGCCTTAATATTCATCGCTTTAGCAGGATTTATGTTTTTAGTTGAAGCATTTTTTGCTTGCAAGATTAAAAATCCTAAACTTCCTGAATTAAACGAGCTTTCTAATATAGCTGAATTTTTAGACTTTAGAACTGCTAAAGCGCTTGCCAAAACCATTGCCTTTGTTAAAAAGAAGAGAATTTTCCCGTTGAGTCCAACTCCTTTTCTTTATTTTTTATTAACCGAGAATTCGGATTTAAGTTTTATCTTATCCCGCTTGCTTTTGAATATTAATGAGATTAAGAAACAGATGCAGGAGTATTTTTCTCCAAAGCATTTTCAGGATAATTTAAGCCAAGGCATATATTCTGAAAGTTTTGAACAAGCAATTCTGGATTCAATAGAAATAGCTAAACGAAAAAAGCATCAAAGGATTGAAATAGGGGATATGCTCTTAGCATTAATCAAAAAAGAGCCAGTTATGGCTGGCTGTTTATTAGATGCGGACTTGCGACCAAGCGATGTGGAAAATATGATTCTTTGGTGGGAAATAATTGAAGAAAAGAGGATTAAAGCAAAACGATTTTGGGAATATGATAATCTGGCGAAACAAGCGAGTATGGGAAGTAGCTGGGCTTCAACCTATACTATTGCTTTGGATAAATATTCTAAAGAATGGCACGAGCTTGTTGCCGGGTTAAGCTTAAAAGAAATAATTGGCTATAAAGAAGAAATTGAACAGGCAGAGCGAGTTTTATCAAGCCCGAATATTAATAATCTGCTTTTAGTAGGTGAGCCCGGAGTTGGGCTGGATAATATAATAATGGCAGTAGCTATTAAAAGTTCGCAGGGACTAAGTTCTCCGCAGATTAATTATAAGAGAATTATAGAACTTAATCTGCCACAGATGCTCGCTCAATTAAAGACAGTTGAAGATGTAGAAGAATCTTTAGAACGAATTTTTAAAGAAGTTGCAAAAGCTGGCAATGTTATTCTGATAATCAAAGAGTTTCATAATTTTGTATTAAGAGAGTCCTCGCCTGGAGCAATTGATATAACTGGTTTAATAGCTCAATATCTTGCTTTGCCTCAATTTCCAGTCATAGCTACTACCAGTTATCAGGGGTTGCATAAAAGGATTGAACAAAATCCTTCAATTTTGAATCTTTTTTCTAAAGTAGAAATTGTAGAGCCAACAGCAAGCCAGACATTGATGCTTTTGCAGAAGCGAGTTCCTGGGCTTGAAAGAAAGCATAATAAATTTATTAGTTATCCTGCTTTAGAGCAGGCAGTTGACTTGTCAGGAAAATATATTGCTGATGAGCCATTTCCTAAAAAAGCAATAGAGGTTTTAGAAGAATCAATGGTCTATCTTTCCACTATGCAACAGAAATGGCTTTTGCCAGAGCATATTCATAAAGTGATCACTCAAAAAACAGAAGTGCCAGTGGGAAGAGTTGAGAAAAAAGAAAAACAAATGTTGCTTCAGTTAGAAGAGTTGATTCATCAGAGAATTATTAATCAAGAAGAGGCAGTGAGAGAGGTTTCAACTGCTCTTAGGAGAGCTAGGGCGCGATTGCAGGATAGAAAGGGGCTAATCGGTGGATTTCTCTTTTTAGGTCCTACTGGAGTTGGTAAGACCGAGACATCTAAAGCGCTTTCAGAAATTTATTTTGGTTCAGAGGAAAAAATGATTCGCTTAGATATGTCAGAGTTTCAATCTCAAGAAGATATACCTCGGCTTGTTGGTTCTCCTGGCAATGAAGGGCTTTTAACTACAAAAGTAAGGGAAAATCCGTTTTCTTTAGTTTTACTTGATGAAATAGAAAAAGCACATCCTAATATTCTGAATCTCTTTTTACAGGTTTTAGATGAGGGCTATATGACAGATGGTTTGGGCAGGAAAGTAAATTTTTCAAACACTATTGTGATTGCAACATCTAATGCTGGTTATAAAATTATTTTAGAAAATTTGGGAAAAGAGTCGCCTCTTGAAGCAGTCAAACAAAAAATGTTTGATTATTTCTTTGATAAAGGGTTGTTCCGCCCAGAGTTTATCAATAGATTTGACGCAGTAGTTATATTTAAATCGTTGAGTAGGCAGAATCTTTTAGACATTTCTCATTTAATGCTTTCAAAACTTGAAAGGGGATTAGCGCAGAAAAATATTGACTTTGTCATCACAGATGAGTTAAAATTAAGGATAGTAGAGCTTGGTTATGATATTACTTTTGGCGCTAGAAATTTAAAGCGGACTATCCAGGATAAAATAGAAAATCCAATTGCGGAAGCGATTTTGAGGGATGAGATAAAGAAAGGCGATACAATTACTTTGACACCGCAACAATTCAAAGTTAAAAAACTTTAATTGCGTAGATGTCGAACATCTACAGTCGAAATATCCGCTCAAATATCTTATTTTAAGATGACGCAGTCGATTTCCCCTGCGAGGAAATCGCTACTCGGCCCTCGGCCTCGCTCTTCCCGCCTACGGCGGGAAACCATGCCCGCTCGGCCTGCGGGATGCATCTTAAAACAAGATATCTTCGCTCAATTATTTTCTTTGTGTAGATGTTTGACATCTACATCAAGAGTTAATTATTAATTAATAAAAAATATGAACCAAGATTTTGAACCTCCAATTCCGGATAAAGCAAACGAGACACAACCGCAATCCCAGCCACAGCCACAAAGCGTTACAGAGCAGAGTTTTCCTCCAAAAGAAGAGAGCAAGCCAGTCCGGCCTGATTACAAAACAGAGGAGGAAAGTGTTTTTCCTCAACAAGGCACTGGGTTTCAGCCCGGAGGGTTAAAGCCAAAGCCATTAGACAAAAAGAAATTAGCAATAGGAATTATCGCTGGAATTTTGATAGTTTTAGTCGGAGTTACAATAGTTTTAGCTACTAAAATCTGGGATCCTTTATGGAATCCCTTTGCCCCTAATCCAACTAAGATTTTAAAACAAGCGCTTGAGAATATGTCTGAAGTTAAAACATCCCATTTGAAGATGGTGCTTGATATGGATATGGAGAACGGAGAGGAGTTTTCTGCAATAAAGTTTATAATAAATGCTGACTTAGATAATACAGATAAGGATAACCTAAAATTGCAAATGGATTTTGACACAAGAATAAAAGTGCCAGACACAGATATAGAAATGATTATGGGCGCAGAAATGCGGACTATGGACGATATTATATATTTTCAGATAACAAGTATTCCTTTTATATTTAATATGTATTTGAGTCAGGTAGGGCTTGATATATCTCAATGGCAGAATAAATGGTATCATCTTGACCCAGAAGAATTAGGAGTTAGCATCACTGGGTTAGGGCTTTCTTCAGATGATAAATTGGCCCTTGAAGATGATTTGCAGGAGCTTTATTCGGAATATTTTCCAGCTAAACCAATCAAACGCTTGGGTGGAGAAGAAATTGATGGCAAAGCAACCTATCATTTTCTAATGGCTTTGGACCAAAAGAATTTAAAAGAGTTTGTTGTAAGATTGCCCTTAGCTCTTGAAAAATATGATACTTTTCAAACACAGGGGTTTACAGATAAAGAAAAAGAAGAGATGTTTGCAGATATTGATAAGTTTTTTGAGGAGACAGGCGGAATGGAATTTGAAATTTTCATTGGCAAAACAGATAAATTGATTTATAAGATTACTGCACAGGGCGAGTTTCCAGCGAGTTTATTTGAAGATGGAGAGGGTGGCATAAGTTTTGATGTGGTAATGGAATTCAGTAATTTTAACGAGCCAGTTGAGATATTGGCTCCGCAGGACTCTAATAGTATTATTGAGGTTTTTATGGGCTTAATGACAGGAGTTAGCTCATATAACGCACCCCTAAGAGCTCAAGACGCCACAATAGAATCATTAATTCGTCAGATTAGAACTCGGGCGGAATTAATATGGGTTGATAATGCTTCTTATGCAAGTTTGTGCTCGGTTGGTCACCTGAACACTGTTGATTCGTCAGAATTAAAAGCTTTAAGAGAAGATATCATATCTCAAGGATCTGATGTGACTTGTTATGCTGGTGCTGATGATTATTGTATTAGTGCTATATTACCATTTGAAGCTATTTATGTCTGTGCGGATAGCGCCGGAAGATATATGAGAACAGAAAGCAATATAAACCCCTGTACCTACCAAGCGGAATGCATTGAATAAGCAAGTTCTTAATTGATTATTTAACAAAATGGACATTAATATGTCTGTTTTGTTTTTTGTTTGACAATTTCTATAACAGGGATTAGAGTGAATCAAATCCGTAGATGTTTGATATCTACACATTTGGACTTGACAAATTTGTAAAAAGTTGTTAAGGTATAATCAATTCGAATCGCTGTTTCAAAAATCTATAGAGAGGTGATAGAAGTGAAAAGGAAAACGCTGTTTGTCCTACTGGTAATTGGAGCGCTCTTCTGCCTGCCGTCATACGGTCAAGGGAGGATTGGACTGTATACTGATGAAGGCCCGATACCTTTACCAATATATATCAGGACGGTCTCTGAAGGTGAACTGGCAGAACTTCTGCGGTGTGACTATTTCCCAAAAGCTTCCTGCGAGAACTGCGGAGTTAGGTTCTACAAGAGCGAGACACTCAGGATCGTTTCCAAGGAGAATTTCGAGGAATTGCGTTCCTGGTTCTACAATGCCATGAAGTATGACATGGCTGGGTTTGAAGATCATGAGGCTCTAAGGATGTTTGAAGCTGTCTTGGCGCTCAGTCCTTGGAGGGAGCTCGCTTTCGGGATCGCTTATCGGGCGAGCAAAGCTTCATTACCATATATCTACGGAGTCCTCATCGTTGAGGAGGAATATGGTCGCCTGGTCGCATACAGGATGACTGCTGGGGGAGTTTTCAACAAGATGAGCTCAGACTCGCAAGTCAGGCTGGTCATCTTCCCGTGAGGAATGTTCCTGCTGCGAAGATAAATCGCAGCAGGGACACCCATTTTTTATATATTATTACCAAAACAATTAATTTTTAAAAATATGTTTCAACTTAATTCAATTCAAGGGAAGAAAAAGGTATTAATAGCAATAATGCTGGTTTTGGGCGTTGCTCTTTTGGTTAATGCTTTCTCTATTTTATATACAGATACCGCAATTGCTTGGACATGGGATGGTGATGATTGTCCTGGCTGCGATGACGGTGATGATGACGATGATTGGTGTCCGTCCGGCTGTTTAGATCAATGCTCTTATTACGGACAGAGAACCTGTGCTGACTCTACTAATTACAAAATATGCGGCAATTATGATTGCGATACTTGTTTAGAATGGTCAGGTTCTAATTATTGCGGCGCTGGCAAAACTTGTTCAGCAGGACAATGCATAACTTCCTGCATTACTCATAACTACAAATCATGCTATGACAATGATGTTTATTGGTATGATTCTTGTAATGCCAGGGAAGACAAATCAAGCGAGTGCGGAACTGATTCTTGGACAAACAATTATCAATGTTCAGGCAATTGGACCCAAAGACAGAAAACATTAAAAGGATGTTCTGGTTCAAGTTGTTATGAAAATACTCAATGGGTTAATCAAACAGATTGTAACGCTTTGGGTAAGACATGTTCAGCAGGCCAATGCATAACTTCCTGCATTACTCATAACTACAAATCATGCTATGACAATGATGTTTATTGGTATGATTCTTGTAATGCCAAAGAAGATAAATCAAGCGAGTGCGGAACTGATTCTTGGACAAACAATTATCAATGTTCAGGCAATTGGACCCAAAGACAGAAAACATTAAAAGGATGTTCTGGTTCAAGCTGTTATGAAAATACTCAATGGGTTAATCAAACAGATTGTAACGCTTTGGGTAAGACATGTTCTAACGGCAGTTGTATTTATTCTAATTTAAATGTAAGTTGTAGCGCTTTGCCAAATCCAGCAGATATTAATGAAACAGTTGTTTTTAGCGCGAATCCAAGCGGAGGCAGTGGCAGTTATTCTTATATCTGGAGCAACGCTTGCCATGGCTATTCTCAAACTTGTTCTAAATCTTTTTTACAATCAGGGAGTTATGCATCTAATATTACAGTTTATTCTAGCGGACAAACCGCATCTGCAAGTTGTTCTGTGTATGTAAACCAACCGCAATGTTTATGCTCTACTTGGAGCGCTTGGCAGAATCAGGGATGTGGGCAGGGTAGTTGCTCTTCCTTGCAAATGTATCAGACAAGAAGCAGGGATTGCAATCCAGACGCATGCAATACTGAATTAGAAACAAGATGCGTTTCTGACCAGTCATGTCAACCCAGCTGTGCAGATGAATGTTCTTATCAGGGGCAAACAACTTGCCAAGATAGTGGTTCTAAAAAGACCTGCGGAAATTATGATTCAGATACTTGTTTAGAATGGTCAAGTCCGCAGACCTGTGGAACTGACGGATGTACTGGCACTACTTATATAGATTATTATTGTTCTGGCGGAATTTGTTCAAATAGCGACCAGACCTGCTCAACACAATGTTTTTATTGCGGAGATGGTGTTTGTAATTCTGGATGTGGAGAGAGCGCAAGTAATTGTTGCCAGGATTGTGGTTGTGGCCCGAATGAAGATATACCAACAGGCAATTTATTCTCAAATAAAACCTATACTTGCACTGGCGAAACAGTGAGCATAACTATTAATGCTCAAGATGATCAGGGGATAGAGAAATTATCACTTTATTATTCTGGGTCTTGGCATGACCAATCCTGTTCATACAACACAAGCTGCACAAAAACATGGAGTGTTTCTACAGGAAATCAGGGTTATTATAATTATACAGGCAAGATTCATGGCAGAAAGACAGATAACTCAAGCGAACAAGCATATGCCAATCCTAGCACTATAACTATTCAATTTGATGATTGCGGAGCCCACTGTAATAATGAATGCTCTTATTCAGGCCAAGTAAAATGTTATAATTCCACTTCAAGACAAGTTTGCGGCGACTATGATTCTGATTCTTGTTTAGAGTGGTCAAGCCCTAACTCTTGCCAGGGCTCAACTAACTGTGGTTATGGAAAATGTGATAATGACGAAAGGCCTGATTGGAGATGCTCTGGTGGCTATTGTGAATATGATTGTGATTATAGTTCATCTTGCGACGATGATGATAATGACTATAAGAAATGCTATAACAATGATGTTTATTGGTATAATTCCAGCGGTTATAGACAGGATAAGTATGAGGAATGCGGAAGCGATTCTTGTGGTTCTTGGGAAAATTATTGCAGCGGTGATAAGGTTTATAAAAAGAGAACTTGTTATGATAGGGGATGTGAGAATACCAAATGCGTTGAAGACAAGGATATTGAAAAAATATATGTTAAAACCTGTGACAATAGCTGCGATAACGGTAAATGTGTAGACAAGTGCGAATGCGATTCAGGTCCTTGTTGTGATGGATGTAATTATAAAGACAAAAATACTGCTTGCGATAGCGATAGACAGGCCCAATATGGTTGCCCTTGGGGAACCTCTTGTGGAGCTGATTCTGGCACAAGGTCTAGAATTAGATATCAATATTGTTCAGGCGATGATAATGATTGCGATGGCGAGTGGGGAAGTTGGTTTAATTGGAGCTCATGGAGAGTATCTGATTATTGCACTAATTCAGAGATATGTTCTGTTGGCGATGCTACATGTAATTATAATTCTACCTGCCAGATCACTCCGACTTATACCAATTATAAACAATGCTATGATAATGATGTTTATTGGTTTAGGAGCGATGGCACTCAATTAAGTAAGTATATGGAATGTGATGATGCAAATTCTTGCACTCTTGATAATTGTTCAGGAGATAGATGTATTAATGATTTAAAATGTGATGGCACTACCTGCGCTAAAGGAAGCCAAGAGTATTGTGCAAATTGTGAATCCTGCGGTGATGGTATTTGTAATTGCGAAGAAACTTTCTGTAGCTGCGGAGTTGATTGCACTTTGCCCAGCGCTGACGGATTAGCAATTTCATCTTTGGTGCGATTAAAAGGAGCTGATACTCCATGGAAGAAAGAATTAGAAGTTGAGCCAGGCGATGAGCTTAGTTTCTTAATTATTGTTGCCACAGCAGGGAATGAGACCATAACCGGCTTAACTCTTGAGAATACTTTGCCAAATGATATTGAATATTTTGGCAACCTAAAGATTAACGATTCAATTTCAGGAGCTGATGTTTTAGCGGGAATAACTCTTGGTTCTTTATCAGCAAACGAGTCCAAGATTATAACATTTGACGCAAAGGTTTCTGGAGTTTCAGAGTTTTCAGATGGAAGCACTTATCTTAACAACTTAAGCACTGTTCGCTACGATACAGGCAAGACAGAATATGCCAGCGTAGGAATAGAGGTTATTAAAGGGGTAGGAGGTGCGGCTGCAGCTGGAAGTATATTCTCTCAAATTATTGGAATTATTGGAACCCTTGCTTTCTGGTTAGTAATGTTATTTTTGGTAATATTGGCAATTATATTATCATTAGTAGGATTTTATTTCTTGAAAAAGAAAAGGGAAGTGAGGATAGTTTAAAAACAATCAGATAGAAACAAAGCCAGCCCGAAAGGGCTGGCTTTTAGTTTGACTATTATCTTTTTTGGGTTTATTATATTACTAATATGGAAAAAAATACACGCAAAAAACTTTATCAATTTCCAGTAATTATTGAGAAAGATGAAAATGATTACTATATTGGCAAAGTGCCTTCTTTGAAAAGTTGTTATACCCAAGCTAAAACTCTACCAGAGTTATACAGTCGTCTTAACGAGGTTGTTTCTCTTTGTTTAGAGGTAGAGATGGAAATTTTTAAAGAAAGCATTACTCCCAATAAATTTATTGGCGTGCAACAGTTGGAATTTACTAAATAATTTTTTTATGACTCGGCTTAATCTTCTCCCAGCAAAGAAGATGGTTAAAATACTTTTGAAGTTAGGTTTTCAAGAAATTCGCGTCAAAGGAAGCCATCACTTTTTCTTTAATTCTAGTACTGGGAAAACAGCAACATTACCAATACACGGCAATGAATATCTAAGCATTGGCATTCTTAAGGAAATTTTGAGAGATATTGAGTTATCGTTAGATGATTACGAAAAGATAAGGAAAAAAGTTTAGAAATTTTTTAGATAAAACAAAGCCAGCCCCGCATATCGCGGGGCTGGCTTTTAGTTTTCCACAGGTAGGTGTTGACTCGTGGGAGAGAGTGGGTTATAAAGAAGGTGTTGTGGATAAAGGTGGGGATAACTTGACAAAACTGTGGATAAGTGGAGCGACCCTGCCCAAGGCAAATTTAGGAGATTTTTACCCCCATCACCCAGCAATCTATTATCAGAAATTCCTTTTCAGAGTAAATCTCTGGATTGAGATTTCTGGGTGAGGGGGTGTAAGAAAATTTAAAATTCACTTCGTTCATCAAAATTTTCTAACATGTTAATTGGAGAATACACATATACATTAGACACTAAAAGACGGCTGGCAATACCAGTTAAGTTTCGAAAATTGTTAGGAAAAAAAGCAGTTGTCACAAAGGGTTTGGATAACTGTCTTTTTCTTTTTTCAATGGAAGAATGGGGGAAATTATCAGAAAAATTTAGTCAACTTCCTTTGGGTCAGGCAGATGCAAGGGGCTTTGCAAGATTTATGCTTGCCAGTGCAACTGATGTGACAATAGATTCTTTAGGAAGAATTTTAATACCCGATTATTTAAAAAAACATGCCAAAATGAATAAAAGAGTAGTCATCACCGGACTTTTTAATAAAATGGAAATTTGGGATGAAAAGGAATGGGATAAATGTAAGATAAAGATAGAAAAAGAAGCGGGTAATATAGCTGAGCGATTAGGAGCTTTGGGAATTTGATAAATTAATAACCAAATCTATGCATATTCCTGTGATGAAAAATGAAGTCATAGAATATCTAAGCCCAAAGGCAAATGAGAATTTTATTGATTGCACTTTTGGTCAGGGTGGTCACACAAAAGCAATTCTTGAAAAAAATGGGCCAAATGGAAAGGTTTTAGCAATTGAGGCAGATCCAGAACTTTATAAAAAATTCCAAAACCAAGAATCATCATTTATTAATAATCAATTATTAGAAAGATTGGTTTTAGTAAATGATTCTTATAGTAATCTTAGAGAGATAGTTAAGGAAAATAATTTCGGACCAATCCACGGAATTTTAATGGATTTAGGAATGTCTAGTTGGCACCTTAAAGAAAGTGGTAAGGGATTTACTTTTCAGAAAGATGAGCCATTAGATATGCGATATAATCCAGAAGCCAATTCTTTAACTGCTTGTGAAATAATAAATAGTTTTTCTGAAGACGAATTATGTGCGGTGCTTAAAGAATATGGCGAGGAAAGATTCGCCCGTGAAATCGCAAAAAAAATAATTGAGAAGAGGAAAGATAAGCCAATAAGAACAACTCTTGATTTAGTAGAGGTTATCTGGTTGGCAATGCCTAGGTGGTATAAGAGTGGCAAGATTCATCCAGCTACAAAAACATTTCAAGCATTGAGGATAAAGGTGAATGAAGAGATTCAAGGGCTGAAACAGGGCTTAATCAAAGCAGTAGATGTTTTAGAAAAGCATGGTAGAATTGTCGTAATTTCTTTCCATTCTTTAGAAGATAGAGAAATAAAACAATTTTTTAAAAGGGGCGCCCAGATAAATATATTAGAGGTCTTAACCAAAAAACCAATTATTGCCAGCGAAGAAGAGGTTAAGAATAATCCAAGAGCAAGGTCAGCAAAATTAAGAGCAGTTAAGAAAATAGTTTAATAATCAATTAATTTAAAAGATATTATGTTTAATTTGAAATTTATTACTTTAAAGAAATTATTCTGTGCTTCTTGCTCTCTAATGTTTATTTTTGCTGCTGTATGGTTTTTCCAAACTGCAACTTTATCTTCTTCTTCAGATAAAGTAATTGAAGCTCAAAAAAGGTTGGCAAGTTTGAAACAGATTGAATTGATGCAGTTTGGCAATCAAACTAATTATGGTATGGAGCAAATGGCTGAAAATTTAGCATTTGAAAAAATAGAATCTGTCCATTATATTAAAGTTACCGGCAGTACTGCTTTGGCAAGATGAAAAATGCGCGGCTTAATTTTGTATATGCAGTAATACTTTTATTTTCCGCTATTATAATTTCGCGGCTCGCATACTTGCAGATTTTAAATGGCGAAAGATATTTAGCTTGGGCAAAGGGGCAACAAGAAATTTTTCAACCTATTTCTGGCTCAAGGGGCGAGATTTTTTTATTTGATAAAGACAATTTAGTATTGAGCGCAATAAACAAAAGCTCTAAATATTGTTATGCTTCGCCCAGACTTATTTCTGACAAAAAAGATGTTGCTGAAAAACTTTCATTAATATTAGAAATATCTGAAGAATCTTTATTAGAAAAAATAGAAAATAATGATAGTTTGTTTTTGCTTTTAAAAAAAGATCTTACAGAAGAGCAAATAGGGCAGATTGTGGAGCTTGATTTAAAAAATATTCATATAGGGGAAGACATTGTTCGTCTTTATCCTAACGATACTTTAGCAAGCGATGTTTTGGGTTTTGTTAATCAGGACTCCAAAGGTCAATATGGAGTTGAGGGTTATTGGAATGATATTCTAATTGGCAAAGATGGATGGCAGAGAATAGAGCATGGGCCCTTTGGAAAATTTTTTCAAGGCGATTCAGAATTGTCTGCCAAAGGAACTGATTTAGTTTTGACAATTGATAAGAATATTCAAAGCCAAGCAGAAAAACTTTTAGAAAAATTTTCTAAAGAGTTTAAATATAAAAGTGCCCAAATGATCGCAGTAGATCCAAAAACAGGCAGGATTTTAGCAATGGCTGATTTTCCAAGCTTTAATCCTAATAATTATCAAGATTACGGTTCGGGTGATTTAGAAATATTGCAGAATAAAAATATTCAAGCACTTTATGAGCCAGGTTCAGTATTCAAAGCAGTTACTATGGCTGCTGGAATTAATGAGGGAAAGCTCACTCCAGAGACAACATATATTGATAAGGGCTATATTCAAATATTAGACAAGAGGATTGATAACTATGAAGATAGGGTTTGGGGTAAAAGCACTATGACAGAGGTTTTGGAAAAATCCATTAACACAGGAGCTGTTTTTGCTCAATCTCAAATAGATAACAATGTTTTCACTGATTATTTAAAACGATTCGGTGTTTTTGAAAAAACAGGCATTGGTTTGCAAGGAGAAGTTTATTCAGAGAACAAAGAATTTAAAAAGGGTTGGGCAATTAATTTTGCCACAGCTGCTTTTGGGCAAGGCATTGAAATGACACCTCTCCAAGTGATAAGAACATATTGTGTTTTTGCCAATCATGGCTCAATGCCACAACTTTATTTAGTTGAAGGTGTGCGGGATGGAGATAAAGTGCAACCATTAGAAAATAGAGGAGAACCTAGGCAGGTTATTTCTAAGGACACAGCAGACCAAATTGTAAAAATGTTGGTTTCAGTAGCAGAAATTGGCTACAGCAAACCAGCCAGAGTTGATGGCTATTATATCGCTGGCAAGACAGGAAGTTCTCAAATTTCTTTTTCAGCTCTTGGCATCAATAAGTCGGGTTATAGCGACCAGACATGGCAGACCTTTGTTGGCTTTGCTCCGGCATTTGACCCGAAATTTGTTATTTTAGTGAAATTAGATAATCCAGCTACTAGAAGCGCGAACGAATCAGCGACTTTAATATTTAAAGAAATGGCAAAGTATATTCTTGATTATTACCAAATCCCACCAGACAAAGAAATATAATAAAAAATCCGTTGAGAAGTGTTCTCGGCAGATATTTTGCAACGAGGCCCGTCCTCGTTGCAAATAGTAAATGGAAACCAGGTTTCCATTTTGGATACCTGGTTTCCACGGGTCTCGGACTATTTTGATAGATATTTAGATATATTGATTCTCTAATTTTTTATGCTATGATATAGCATTGGCCCCATCGTCTAGTGGTTAGGACTCTAGATTCTCAATCTAGCAACACGGGTTCAACTCCCGTTGGGGCCACATGAATTTTTGCTCCCGCAAAAATTTGAGTAGTTAGTAATTGGTAATTAGTAATTAAAACAAGGAAACAAACATTTATTCTGGGCAAAAATTTATCCCTAACTACAAATTCCTCACACAAATTACAAAATTTCTGTTTCAAAAAAATAAACAAGGAGAATATAGACCAGAATTTGTTGAAAAAACATTAAAAGCAGCTTCTGAAGAGGCCCCATCCGCTTTTTCTAATAAAAAGCTTTTTCTTATTGAATTAAACAAGGACTCAATATCTCAAGCAGAACTTTTGAGTTCTATTAAACAAGCCAGGAAAGAGTATAAAAAAAGGAAGAATATAAAAGTAAAATCAATAGCAGATATTATATAGTAATATATATATAGACATATTGCACTTATCATTTGGTTTCCCGCCTGCCGGTGGGCAGGCAACCAACTCCAGCGAGATCTACGAGATTTTTTATCGCCTTTTAGGCGTTTTGTGTTTGACTAAAAGATAGAATAGTCATATAATATCAATATCTATTTTAGAGAATAGGGAGGTTTCAAAATGAAAGAGAAGGAAATTGCTGAGCTGCAGAGGATGCTTGCTCCGCATATCGGGAAAAGGGTTTCTGTGACTCACAAGGTTTCAGGCAGAGCTCACTCAACTGTCTCGGCCAGATTGAGCACAGTGACTTATAAGTTTGTGCAAGTCGGTTCTGAGATCATCCATTTGGCAGATATACGAGAGTTGTCTCTCGTTGTTATATCGGGAGGAGAAGTATCTATGCCAGAAGATCTTGTTCCGAAGTAGTTCATTCACGGGAGACGCAGCTCTATGCTCGTCTCCCGCTCTAATTTGCCGAGAACTTTTTTTAATGTTAATATATCCTTGATATGAGTGATGCCTTATTAATCATTGTCTTTATACTTATCGCAGGAGGCATGACAGGTGCCGTTCTTTTCTTTACGCGCAAGAAAGGGGATATAGATGATAAGCAGAATGACTCCATCAGGGACTTAGAAAGACGGCTGACTGACTTAATGTCGTCTCAATTAAAGGAAATACGGGGAAGCGTTGATGGCACTTCAAAAGCAATGCACCAGCAGATTTCTTCTTTTACAAAGGAAACAGTTCACATTAGGGAGGAGATGAAACAAGTGCAGGAAGCAATGAAAGGCATTTCTTCTTTCCAGGAAATATTCAGGTCTCCCAAAATAAGGGGTCAATGGGGAGAGGTGAGCTTAGAACATATTTTATCTGGGTATTTTCCTAGAGAACTTTATCAAACTCAATATCTTTTTGAAACAGGGACGCAAGTTGATGCGGTCTTAAAGCTCCCTGATAAAAAATTAGTTTGTATTGATGCAAAATTTTCCTTGGAAAATTATAAGAAAATGATAGAATCGGAAAGCGAGAAAGAAAGAACAGAGTTTAGAAAAATTTTTATTGAAGACACAAAGAAAAAAATTCAAGATATTTCTTCAAAATATATTTTGCCATCAGAAAATACGCTGGAATGGGCATTAATGTATATTCCTGCAGAAGCAGTATATTATGAAATAAATATGATAAAGGAAATTGATTTAGGGGAATATGCACGCTCTAAAAAGATTATTCTTACATCCCCGAATACTCTTTTACTTGCTTTGGTAGCAATCAGCCATTGGCACAAGGATGTCCAGATTACAAGAAAGACACAAGATATTTTGAAAAGGTTGACTAAAGTACAAATTGACGGTAAAAAGCTTATGGACACTTTTAGAAAGCTGGGCAGTCATCTGAAAAATGCTATTGGCTCTTATGATGATTCTGAAAAACGGCTTTCTATGTTTGATGATAAAGTTGAGCGATTGCTTGATGATTCTGAAAGCCCGAAAGAGATAGAAGAGGGCACTATTCCGAGCGATTAAATAATAATTAATAATTAGTTATCAATAATCAATGTTAGCAGTAATTAAGACCGGGGGAAAACAGTATTTAGTTAAGCCCGGAGATAAAATCAAAGTTGAGAAAATTGACAAAGAACCAGGTAAAGAAATAAGCTTTGCTGAAATTTTGTTATTGGAAAAAGATAACAAAATTGAGCTCGGCACTCCTTTTGTTAAAGATGCAAAAGTAAAAGCAGAAATATTAGAGCAGGATAAATACAAAAAAGTTATTATTTTTAAGTATAAAGCAAAGAAGCGATATAAAAAGAAAACAGGGCATAGACAGCCCTATTCATTAATAGAAATTAAAAGTATTGAAACAAAAAGTTCTTCAACAGAAACCAAGTCAGTAAAAGCTAAGCCGGTCAAAATTAAACCATCAGCAGTTAAGGCGGTTAGATAATATCTTCTGCTTCTATGCCTTCTGCTTCTGCTTCTTCATATTCTCTTTTCTCAAGGTTTTTAAAACTTGCTCTTGGTTCATCAAAGAACAATTCTATTTGGCCCACTGGGCCATTTCTGTGTTTAGCAATCATAATATCTGCTATATTTTTTCTTGTAGTGTCTGGTCTATATTTCTCTTCTCTATATATAAAAAGCACTACATCTGCATCCTGCTCAAGAGCTCCTGTTTGTCTTAAGTCAGAGAGTCGTGGGATAGAAGGTGTTCTCTGTTCCACTGCCCTTGAAAGTTGGGACAGGGCTAAGACCGGAATATTTAGTTCTTTGGCCAAACCCTTTAAAGAGCGGGAGATTTCCGTCATTTGGTCAACTAATCCGATATTAGAGTTTCTTGGCTCCATTAATTGAAGATAATCAATAACAATAAGGCCTAAATCATATTGTGCTTGAAGTCGTCTGGACATTGCTCTCATCTGCATTATATTAGCTCCTGCTGTGTCGTCTATAAATATTGGGGCTTCGGACAAAACACCCAAAGCATGCTGGATTCTTTCAAAATCGTTATTCTCACCTTCACCTGAAAGCATTCCAGTTCTTAATTTCCATAAGTCAGTATTTGATTGGCTGGCAATCAGGCGATCAATTACTTGGTCTTTGGACATTTCTAAACTAAAAATACCAACTGGTTTTTTATGATTAACTGCTATATTTCTGGCAATATCTAATGCCAAGCCACTTTTACCAATAGAAGGTCTGGCAGCAAGAATTATCAGGTCTGACTTTTGAAATCCTGACAAGATATTATCTAAGGCCTTGAATCCAGTAGGAACTCCTCTTGGAACACCTTTTTGTTTTGAGAGTTTATCAATCCTTTCAAAAGCAGCTTCTAACTCATTTTTTAAAGGAGTAAATTGTTGTGAGAGTGAGTGCTGGGCAATGGAAAAGATTTTGCTTTCTGCTTTGTCTAATAGCGTATCTACATCTTCTTTTTCATCATAACCCATTTCTCCTATATCGTATGAGCATTGAATAAGGTCTCTTAAAATTCTTTTTCTTTGAACTATTTTTGCATAATCCAAAATATGCAGAGCATTGGGAACTGAATTAACAAGCTCTGCTAAATAGCCCTTGCCCCCTACTGCATCTAACTCTTTTCTCTCCTGAATCCGGCTGGAAACCGAAAGTATGTCAACTGATTGGTTTCTGTCAAAGAGATCGTGCATTGCTTGATATATTTTTTGATGATTAGAATTGTAAAAATCGCGGGGCTGTAAAAAATCCGCGACTTTAATTATTGCGTTTCTGTCAATCATCAAACTACCTAAAAGTGATTTCTCTGCCTCAAGATGCTGCGGAGGCATTTTTGTTTTGTTGTAAGATGTATCTGCCATTACTTTCTATTCTAATCTTTTTTCTTAACCTGTCAAATCTGCTGTTTTTAGGGGTTTTTCTGGTTTTTTCTATTTTTTATTCACAGTTAATCCACTTTTCTTGACACATAGACAATTCTCTGTTAAACATAGTTAGACCAATACAGGGAGGGAAACATGGACCACTTCGAGTTTCATAGGAAATATGTCGCAGTTGATAATGATGGTCGTCCAGAGTTCAGGATAATAAGCACTTTTAGGGCTCGTACGCCATTAGGGTCGGAGATCTTGAGGCGTTGTTACATAACGGCGGGCGAACTCATAGCCGAGAGAACTAGCGGAGACTCGCAGGATGTGCTACATCAGATTGTAAACGCTGAAATCCTGATCATTTTTGCACTCAAGAGCAATGCAGAGTCTGCAGCCAAAGTGCTTAAAGATCAGGGACTCTGGGATTGGATCAGGGAGGAGGATATTAATATTCCCGATTCCTTGATGAAGATAGAGGAATAGGTGCGGCGGAGAGTAGCGACTTGTTCTCCGCCCGTTTTTTATATAATGTAGTTATTTTTATTTATAAGAGTATTACTAGTATTATCTTTTATTCCAAACCCTAACGCCTCAATTTCTTTTCTTATTTCATCTGCCTGTTGCCATTTTTTCTCTTTTCTATATGTTTCTCGCTTTTTAGCTAATTCCTTTATTTCTTGAGGGATTTTTTCTTTTTTTTCAGAAATCAAGAAATTAAAGATTTTATCAATTTGTTTTAAAAAATTAAGAATTTCTTTTGCTTGAGCTTGCGAGATTTTGCTTTTATCCAGTTCAGCATTAAATTCTTTTATCATAATAAAAATAGAAGCAATCGCTCTCGGAGTGTTAAAGTCATCATCCATCGCGCTTTCGAAATCTTTTTTGCTTTTTTCAAGTTCTTTTATAATCTTTTCGCCTCCTTTTTCGTTTTTAACTTTTTTTAATCTTAAGACAAATTCGTCAATTCTTCTTAATGATTCTTTAGAATTTAAAAGATATAAATTTTTCCAATCTAAGTTAGATTTATAATGGCTTGAAGCCACAAACATTCTAATAGTCCGCATATCCCATTTTTTAAGAACATCTGAAATAATAATAAAGTTTTTAAGGGACTTAGACATCTTTGTTCCTTTTATATTTAAAAGTCCCGCATGGAGCCAGTATTTAACAAATGGCTTTTTCTTGGCAATTGCCTCGCTTTGAGCTATCTCATTCTCGTGATGAGGGAATTTTAAATCTTCTGCTCCTGCATGAATGTCAATTTGTTCTGCTAAATATTTTTTAGTCATTGCCGAACATTCAATGTGCCAGCCCGGCCTGCCTTCGCCCCATGGAGATTTCCAGCTTGGCTCATCCGGTTTCTTCGCTTTCCACAAAACAAAGTCGCTTGCCTTGTCTCTTTCATATTTGTCTGTTTCAATTCTTGTGCCTGTTTTTGCTTTGT
>Ga0180732_1000692_pt1 | contig 25817 bp, 22 predicted proteins | sample KR11_01MetaG_FD_148674 | JGI IMG/M metagenome (GOLD analysis project Ga0180732, IMG submission 148674) | Groundwater microbial communities from the Olkiluoto Island deep subsurface site, Finland - KR11_0.1 MetaG | ecosystem: Environmental > Aquatic > Deep subsurface > Groundwater | place... | reverse complement strand
GAGTTCCAGAGCGTTCCGTTAGAGGTATTCTCGCTGTGGCGCAGGGGCATGGGCACCATTGGCGAATTAGAGAAACCTGTCAAACCTGTCTGATGACAGTTAATACAGTTCACGGCTGTAGAATTACCTGTGCTGTAACTTGCATTCGACTGTAAATATTTGGCTGGATGAATGTCTCTGCTGGTGTTAAGGTGACACCTGGTACAATCAACAGCGCCGTTATGCTTCGCCAAATTCCTTATGCTGGCGCTTCCGCCTGAGCCATGGCAATTGCTACAGTAAGCTGAACTTGGCAGGGTTAAACTGGGTTTGGCAAGAGTATCATTATGTATCCAGCCAGTGTTATGGCATTGTGAAGACGTGCAGCCTGGATTGGATGAACTGTATCTCATGCTGTGGTTGCTGATGCTGCTGTTATAAGCCGGGTCTATCATGGCAGAGGCGAATGCCGTGCTTGTGTTCTGGTGGCAGTACGAACAGTTGGTGCTTGCTCCTATTCTTATATCCGTTCTCTTCTTTCCATAGTGGCTTGGGCTATTATTGCCGCCATTAGCACCCCCATAAACAGCGCCACTACCAGCATCCGGGTCGTTGGCATAAACCAGCATCTCAGTCTTATTATGGCAGTCATAGCATGTAGTCGCTGCAGGAGTGATAATGGTGGTACCGTTCCATAAATGCTTACGAAGAGGCCTTGGTATATTGAAGTGGCATATACATCCCAGGTCTTGATCATGGTTACCCCCGCCCATAGAAGGTGGCAGGTGGCAGTCCGCACATTTTCTTGGTGTTTTGTAATTCGTTGTATGATTGTTTGTAAAAAGTGAAGGCTCATTGCCGTTGCCATGGCATGCCCAGCAGCGCTTGTTGTTGGCATAGTAAGCTGTGCCATTAGAAACGGATGCACCGCTGTTGAGGTTCTTATGTATTTCGTTATTGTCATTGGTAGCTGTAACATTCACGCGAGCAACTAATGCTATGCCTCCTATGTCGTGACAGTCCGCGCAGTTGGCTCCCCCTACTCTTGTCTGGTTGTGCACGAGCCGGGTTATGGTGGTAAAGCCGTAATTATAACCGTGGCAGCGGTTGCATGCAGAGTCATTCAGGTTGGAATAGAAGTTGGTGTAGAGCGAATGGTCGGTGTATTCGTAGATGCTCTGGTTAGCGCCATAGGTGGTGTTTCCTGTGATTTCAGGCGGAACCAAGAGGCTGTCTCCTGTGAAGGTATTTATCATATCGCCGGAGGTATTCGTGCCGCTGGCATAGCCCTGCCAGTGGCAGGAAGAGCACCAGGTGGTATTGCCTATGGTTGAGTTAACGGTGTTGCTGCCCTTCCAGAGAGAGGGTCTTCCAAGAGCAGAGGTTTTATGCAGGGTCTCGCCGTGGCAGTACTTGCATGAAGTAAGTTGGGCGCTTCCCTCTGTACCGTTTGTCCAGTAGCCGGGCGTGGTGTTCCACTTTTTACCTGCGCCTGGGTCGCTGCTGTGGCGAACTGGATTGGGAACCTGCGGAACATTTCCTGTGTAGCCGCCTGCCCCTGGCTTCGCTAACAAAGCATTCATGAAGGTAGAGTTCTGGTGACAGTTTGTACAATTGCCTCTAAAAGAGGAGGTGCTGCCGTTAATATAAGTAGCGTTCTGGGCAAACACTTTTATAACGTGAGCATCCTGCGAGTGGCAGACGGTGCAGTTCACAGAGTTATTATGGCGCTTGTATGCATTGTGGCATGAGGTGCACTGGGTGTATTCCGTGATGTTGCTGGTGATAGATACCGATGGGTCTGGCTTTGTGATGTTGTGCATTGGGTTGTGGCAGATGATGCAAGGAATGTTTGAGTTAAAATCATGACTTTTTAGCGGATTACTGGAGACGGGATAAGTATCGGAGTAAGTTGAATTTGAGCCATTTAAAGTATTTATGCTTGTGAGATTGGTATTTCTAGCTGGATGGCAGCTTGAATTGTAGCAACTGGGAATCGACTTTGTAGCACCACTTCCATGGCAGTCGACACACGTCTTTTTGCCATCATGCACACCATATGAATATGAATTTGAATTGCTTGCTGTGCCATTAAAATACCCATATCCCATATGGCAATCAAGACATTGGTCGGAAGTATGAGCAGAATGAGTCCAGTATGCTGCACTCGATGTACTAGTTATTGAGGTATAGGGAGATCTTGGGACATATGTTACTGAACTACAAGTCCTACCCATCGAAGAGCCTGTACCTGGAGCCGTATGACAGACGCTTCGATCATTATTAGTAGGCGTGTCTATTCTGAAATACGTCGTGGCATTAATATTTGCATCTGAAACCTGTACTGCTGTTATCCTCCAAACACCGAAGTCTGGGTCAGTTTCTGCAGTAAATTGTCCTCTCGTATTATATGAAAAGTTTGCAATTCCATTTATATCGGTGGTGCGAATTTCTGTTGCCTTTAATATGCCATTTCCACTATAAATTGTGAAATTGATATCTATCCCTGACTCGGGCTTGTTTGTGCTATTTAGCTTGAGAGCATATGCTCTAATGGTAAAAACTTCATCATCAAAATCTGTGTTGCCATAATTAGTCCATGGCCCAAACACTGCGCCCCTATTTGCGGCTAATTTTAGCTGGGAAAATCCTCCAACCATCGATGCTGCAAATATGGAGAGCGAATCTGAGGATGCTGTCAGGGTGTTATTTGCCGCATCCACGCCTGTGCTGAGATCACTCCATGCGCCGTTTTTATAATGATATATCACAAGCCGATTCTCATCCTGACCGCCAAGTTCAGCATCTGTATAATATATTTTGATCTCTGCATACTCAAAACTTAGATTCACTGCGCTGATGTCAACATACTTGATGATATTTCCAGGCGCAGGTATAGTCACAGGATTATTTTTCCCAAAGTTATCAAGTACGATTTCGCCGCTTGAAGGAGCTTTAACTTTCAGCCTCACAGCCACGTTTTTTGTCTTTATAGCATCCACTTCGAGTTCTCCCCAGTCAGGGATGTTGGCTGAGGATAGAGTGCTGGTCTTTTCCTGTTTTTTCAGGGTTCTGGCTTCATCATAGGTCTTGACCTCGCTGGTGACAGGCATCCCCCTGGTATCGCGAATCTCGATTCTTTCACTTGCTCTGGCGCTTATCGCAAAGACTGAAAGAGTAACCACCGCAGCGCTCACAATATTTTTTGCGGCATCGACTCTGGTGGGCAATTCGGTCCATGCCCCCCCATCATAGATGTAAATCACAAGGCTGTTCTCATCTATCTCATTAAGTTCAGCATTCGTATAATGTATGGATACATCGGCATTAGCAAATGAAACGCCTGTGGAATGCAATTCAACATACTTGACCGGAATGCCAGGCGCCGACTGATCAACGCTCCCCGGCATGGTAGCGCCATAGTCCTCCAGCGACACCCTGCCATTCGGTGAATCCTCAGAAATCCGCAGGTTTATTGATATGTTCTTTGTACCAAGAGCGTCAAAATATATACATGCGTTGGGTGCATTGCTCCAGTTTATATAGTTAACATTCGATCTCCCCCCGGATGGCGCCCCGGTCATGCTTATCTCTATTGCGCCGTATATCAGGCTGCCCGCGCTGTCCGTAAAAGAAAGTTTCCCGCTCGTCCTTTTTTCCTCTGTGAGCACGGGAGTGGAATAAATGATCAATACTGACGCGAATAAAACCAGGAGTACTATTAACAGCGGTACTGAAAGTCTTATACTGGCTTTCTTAGCCTTATTTTTTCCTGGATTTTTCATTATCTCGTTTAATTATAAACTAAGCATGATATTACTAATAATTTTTGGTTATTATTACTATCATTATCATTTTTACTTATATAATGTGGTGTATTCTCGGCGTTTTTCCCGAAAAAAATATAACTATTCTGACACTTTATGTTCTGTCAATTTCACGCTAACGTCTTTTCCAGCCGGGTCAAGCACCCTTGTATTTATTTTAAAAGGACGGGAGACGTTGAAACCATTATGTGGTTTTACTGTTATGGTGTAATTCCTAAAGATATCGGTTGCAGGGATACCAACCGAATACCAGCCGCTCTGTACCTGCATATCCTGTATAAGAACCACTGTTATTCCCGGCACTGAAAGCGGTGTTTCTTCAGGCACTTCCATATTTCTGGCATACGAAAGAGAGGCATTTACCTTGGAAATGATATGTGAGCTGTAAGAATCAGGTGGGTCTTCAAGGGTAACCTCCACAACGATGACCGCAGTGTTTCTCTGCATCGAGATATAAAATATTGCGCCTATTGCCAGCACCAATAAAATTATTATTATAATAATTGGTTTTCTCACATGTATATATTAAATTAAAACATAATAAATATTACTGAAAAAGAAAAAGAGAAAAATAAAAAAATAAAAATTTACTTAACCTGTGTTGTTCGTATAAATGGTTACATCAGTGGCGTTAAACGACAGAGTGCCTGTGGTGGTATTGAAGTCATAGCTATAGTTGTAGCCACCTTTCCTTATCCATGTCATCTGCACGTTTACCTTGGTGTGACAGCCATAACATGCTTCGTTTGCGCCTTTGAGCCAATTCTGGCTTGAAGCATTATCATAGAACGGCTTGTGGGCATCATCCGTAAAGTTGACGCCATAATGACAGCTTATGCATTCCACTGTAACTGCTGCATGGAGTACCATACCCGTCCTGACTGTGCCATTTGCATAAGTGAATGAGCCATTAGTTAGATTAAAACCAACTGAAAAATTGGATGATGATCCATAAGACCCATTGCCTAACGGTATTAAACTTGAGTTTATAGTACCAGAGCTATGGCAAACCTTACACTTCTCATTGCCGGCGGCATTGAACGTGTGGTAAGCGCTCCCTGCCAGTTCGGCTGCAACATCAGAGTGGCATGTTGTACATATCGTACCGTTGCCCGCTTTATCGAAGGAGTGCTGCCCTGAGAACAGAGAAAGTGCGTTCGGTAATGCGAACAATCCAACAAGTACGACCGCTATTAACAATAATAAGGATCTATCCTTCATAATTCACCTCTTTTATATTTTATTATACATTATCATATTACCTAAACCCATATAAATCTTATGATAGTCATTAGCATGAGCATGAATAGAATAAACAGTTTATTTATAAGTGTCAGGTAGTGTATTGAAATGGTTCAGCCTCTTATCCCATTTCCTGCCCGATAGCGCCTGATCATGGCATTTCTCGCAATCAAGATGGCAGGAAACGCAACTCACACCCCTGGGCTGGTGGATAGCGGCAAGATTGCCGGAACTGGGCACAAGAGCGTCAGGATATGCGTGACATTTGCCGCAGCTCTCACCTGAAGATGGTATCTTTGGATTAGGACCATCATGGCAGCTTTGACAGGTCACATTCCCATCCGCAGGATGCTTTTCATGGGAAAAACTGTGGCATTTCAGGCAGTAAGACCCCCCTTCGATATGGTCTTTGATCCTGCCAGCCTGCGGGGCTGTCACCTTGCCTGACATATGACATTCCTCACAAATATTTCCCTTAACTGAAATCAATAAGGTCAGGTCAGAAGAGAGTAGAGGTGGTACATTCGGTGATATATCCACCCGAACAGGCTCCATTTCTGCCAGGGCTCTTTCGGACATTACAGCCGGTATCACAAGACCGAGTGACACACCAAGGACCCCGCACAATATAACTATATAAATTATTTTTTCATTCCACATGATCGCCTATAGAGTTCTGTTTATTTTATTCAGCTTAAGAAGTATGAATATCCCAAACAGGAGTGTGAGCATTGATACTGCCCCCTCAAGCCAGGGCACATTTTCATCTATTAATTCCAGGATCCCTTTTTGTGCCTCTATTGGTGGAACATCTGTCTTTACTTCAGGAAAACCTGAAGGAACAGAAGCATCCTGACCTGTTGTTTTTGAAACCATGACAGTCTTTTGAGGGAGGGGAGCATACCACTCAAATCCGGCATTTTTTGAGCTTATTTCAGGCGGTTTAAATTCAAGGATATTAGATACAGATATATTATATGTAAATCGCGCCGTCTCACCTGGATTCAGGGAACCGGAAAAAGACCTGTTCCCTGAGATAAAAGTGGCATTCAGGGGTATGGTCTCTTTAACCGTAACATTTGTCGGCACATCGCCGTTGTTTATTATGGACATAGTGACCTGCACTCGATCTCCAATACTCAGGCTGCTCTTATTCAGGCTCCTGTCAATACCCAGGTATGGGCCTGATACAGTGGTCCGTGGAGAATCTGACTCTATATGGAGTTGTTCGCCCCACTCCATCCATGCAAGCTCTGCATTTGGAAGGTTATAAACACCAGTTCTTCTAGCCTTTAGCTCATATCTGAATTCCCTGTGATCGCTTGCATTTATATCGAAATCCCATGAAATGGATGTGCTGTTCGTATCATTAGTAAAACTGAAACTGGGCGGAATAGAATCCACAAGTTTCACACCGTACACAGGGTAGCTCTGGTCATTATCCACTCTTATATTAACATAGGTCACCTCCTTTTTTGACCTTATGCCCCCAACCCCATAATACGATTCAGGATATATCTTTTCTCCGAGAATAGAATCAGAGACCCTCTTTGTAATGCGAAAAGTGCTTGAAGTGGAGATCTGTTCCTGCTTGCTTATTTTATAAATATTCCCATTTCTGTCCTTTCCACTTGCATTGACCTGGATAGAATAACTCTTTTTTATGGATGCTGGTATCAGGAAGCTGAGTTTGACAGATACGGTGTTCCCGTTCAGGATGGCAGGATAGCCCCGCTTCAATGAGTTTTTTAAAGGACGCTGCATGGTCAGTTCCGCTTCCCCGGTTGAAAAGTTACCGCCCAGCAGCCTGAACCCCCTGTAATTCTCTCCTATAGTATAATCAAAGATCATTGACCCACCCTCGACCAGAGTTCCGCTTTTTTCAGTGGAATTGTATATTGCACGCAGCATAACGGTCTTATCTGAAAAATTCAATACTTCAATAAAGAAACCATCTTTGACGATAGTGCTTGCGGATCGTGAAAGCCTGTATTTGCTCACGTTCTCCCACCGGATGTCAGGAACAGCCAGCGTTCCTTCGCTGAAGTAGCCGCCTGTTGCATCATACTCATTCAACAGTTTCAGACCATCGTAGTAAATTGTAAGGTCAGTATCCACAAGATCTCCCTTTCCGGAATTTTCGAGGCTTATTTCTGCTATTATCGTAGAGCCTGTCTTTGTTTCACCCTTAATGGATATGCCAGGTGACAGTTCGGGTATTTTCTTATCTTCTTCCACAGGTAACTTAACCGTGATCTTAGCCCTCGGATCATTTGGATACACACCCGTGTTTGCAGGCATGGGATTAATATTTGAAACTTCGTCTGCTATTATCTTAACTCCCTGAAAACCAGCGCTGTTTGAAAAATCAAATATGTAACCCTCACCCTGTGAGAGCATCCCTTCTTTGGCGCTGTTATTATATGTAACTTTGATAAACACAGAACCAAGCCAGTTAAAATCCCGGACTTCTATCTGGTAACCGCTTATCTCAGTTCTGGCATACCCCCAGCTCAGCGTTCTGACCGTACCGTCGTTCCAGCATATCTTTTCTTCTTTGATATATCCGCAATCGTCGGCAAGCGCGAACTGCGCAGAAAACAGAATTACCGCTATCGCCGCTAATAAAATATATGGTTTCATGTATGTGTTTTCTTAATAAATTTTAATCCAGACAGGATCAGAAGTAAACCGATCAAATTTAGTGAATACGTGTAGGAAGCTGACCAGGAAAAGTCTTTTAACCCGACCATATCCCAGCTGATGTTAGGAATAATGCCATGCTGGATGGCGTATCCGCTCCACGTTATAAAAAATAATGCTATTGCAAGCAGGATCATATTCCAGCCCATCTGGATATTGGAGGGTAATTTGAAGTTTATCGCGAAATCCGGCTTTTTAAGCATCATTTCAGGTCGTTCCTTTACAGACTCGATCTTTTCCTGGGCGCTCCTGACAGCCTCCTGAATATCAAAAGGCATGACACCTCTAATGATATAGTTGCACCAGGAGTAGTATGAGAATGCGTAAAGACCAAGACCTATGAAAAGACTGGCGAACAGCATGTAACTTTGCAAATAAGCGTTCATAGCTATCGTAAATACTGGAAGCACAAGCACTGGAACAAATACCCATGCCCATGCTGCTTCCTCTTTCCATAATTTATATTCCGCCGTGATCGCTCCCCACCACATAATATAGACGACAGTTACAGCGTATGGCACATAACTAAGCGGGAACTGAAGCATAAAAAGGAACACTGCTAAAGTGAGATTTATTAATACGATATATTTTATATGGTATGTGTTCTGTTGGGCGACCGCAGGCGCAGTCATCTCTTTTTTTGAGAGCAGTTCGACGTTCATGTTCAGCCTGTCAAGCTGTGTTTGCACTCCTGTGAGCCCGACCTGAACTTCTGCGACATCCATAAGAACTGGCTCCAGCCTGTGATATATCACCTTTTCGAATGTTTCATCAGCGATATGCTGGAGATATGTCTCTTTTCTCAGCAGGAAGGAAACTCCGGAAAGAGTACCAAGCCCTATAATAAAATAAAAGATATTCTTAATGAAATCGACAGGATCAAATGATGAGGTAAGGTTGTATAGTATCGGGAAGAAAGAGCTGAGTATCAGGTACAGCGAAGCCACTATCATGGAGATTACAGCCGCATACTCCGCAGAAGAGAGATGCCTGACAAAACGACTTTCATCCTTTATTTCTCCGGTCTTGCCTTCTTCCCTTTCCATTTATTTATCTCCTGAAGGCATTTTTTTCCATCAATTTTCACCTTTTTTTCCATCAAACATGTTTCATTACAATCGTATCCTTCTTGCGTCCCTGATGGAGAAAGCCAGATACAGAATAATACAAATAAAGAAAATCACAAGCCCGGCAGCTTTGACGCCTCTTATAAGTTTTGAAACTGCGTCGAATTCAGGACCATACATCCTGCCCTGACCACTTGCATCAATTATGAAGTAGGCTCCAAGGTTGCTGATAATCATGGGGTGTCCTGAAATTAGAACATTTTCACCACGGATCCTGTCCTTCGTTACTATCCAGGGATCCACTGTGGGATTTGCATCACCTTTCGTCCGCAAGCCGCTATCCGAGATAGATACTACCCTGTGCATTACAGGAAGCCGCATGTCAGGGACTTTTACTGTAATTATATCCCCCGTATCCGGTTTTGCATAAATGTTCTGCATGAGTATAAGGTCGCCTTTTTTAAGCGCGGGATTCATGGAATCTGAAACCACAACAGAGAAAAATATCAGTTCAGAATACAGGACAAAAGCCAGCAAAAGCGTGAGAGCTACAGACACCATGACAGTGCTTAGATAGACTTTCTTTGTTCTGTCCCTGTATCTTGATATCGTATGATCCAGGGCATTTTTTTTGCTATTTCTTTTAACAAAAGTCAAAACCCGGCTTATAAAACCTATGGTATTCCTGAACCCGTGCCTGGATTCATGGAATATCATATAAAGTCCTGCAAAGAGCATTATGTGCCAGAGAATATAACTGTACAGAGGGTGACCCAGGATGTCCCTATTGACCAGTATGGACTCGGTTACAGCAGTCAGTATGACTGCACTTGCCATTATAGTGATTATGTTAATAATCATTAGCTTATGATATGAGCTTTTATACTATAATAGTTTTCTATCAATTATCTGCCCCTGCTGCCGCTAGCGTCACAAAGGGGTATAACTACGGAAGGTAGGTAGCAGCCGGTTCGCTGCAAAAACCTGTTATCCTTGATTTTTACGCTTATTGGTGCGGACCGTGCGTGGCAATGGAAGAGGGGACATACCCTGACCCAATGGTGGTCTCTGAACTGACAGATTCTGTTACTATAAAAGTGAATACGAAAAAGAGGATAGAGGTCGAAGAAATAAATTGAAATCAGTGGGTTTTTTTATTGTGCCAGACAGAACAGCTATAAATATTTAATAACATATTAAAATACCTATATTTCATTTGGAACTATCAGACATGCAAAAATATATATAACGAGACATTTCTTTATTCAGCAGTGGTACTAAATGGATTTACTTAAAAAAGCGAAAGGATTTTTAGCTGACCCGGTTAAAGAATTCGAAACATCGAAAGATGAAACTCTGGAAGAAGCTGTAAAGTATTACCTGTTCATAGCAGCGGTATACTCCCTTCTTTCCGCGATAATGACATCGATCATTTATTCGATCGTAAGCTCCATTGTGACTCAGAATGTGGATCCTAAATATATTGTGTTGGAGCCCCGCGGTTTTGCAGAATTGTTCTCGGACTTTTTTATGTCTTTAGTTCTGATGCTGATATGCGTGTTCATCTGGGGCGCGATCATTCATGGAATGGCATATATCATGGGCGGAAGAGGGGAGATCCAGAGGACCGTAAAAGTTGCAATGTACAGTTCCACACCCCTTATACTTCTGGGCTGGATACCGATGCTTGGTATATTCGGATGGATATGGGTGGGGGCTCTTAACGTAGTCGGACTCCACCAGTATCAGGACCTTCCTGCAGGAAAAGCGATCGCGGCTGTGATATTGCCGATCGTACTGCTCATAATACTGGCAATAGTGCTTGTGGTAGTCGCAGTTACGACGATCATCCCAATGGTACTGGAAGGAATTTCAGTTTGAAAAATGAAACCAAAAAAAAATCTTAGAAATAGAAATCAAAATACCGAGAGTCGAACAGTCCTTAAATCAAAGATAATTTCCGCGGTCGCTGCAGTATTATTCGTTATTGTTATTGCTTATTTTCTCTCTCTTTCGGGCAGTGACAGGTGGAGCGTGAGCAGTGAAGGAGGTCTCTCCTATCCTGAAAACAGAGGCAAGGTCGATGTCGCCGTGCTGAAAACCGAATCAGTCAGCAACTACACCCTTGAAACAATATCATTTCGGAGCAAAGACTACACTGTAGAGGGGCTTCTTCGCATCCCGTCTTCCGGGGAAAAAGTGCCCGCAGTTGTCATCCTGCCCGGCGCCACAGTGCCTAAAGAGGGAACGCAGGGACTGGCTGAGATATTATCAGGTATGGGGTATGCAAGCCTTGGCATACAGCAGCGCAATCTGGGAGGTGTGGATATGGAATACGATCTTAAGCTTTTCAGTGAGGGAAAGGAACCCGTAGAGCACAGGATGGTATTAGATGCCCTGCGCGCTGTGGATGTCCTCAGGCAGGATCCGAGGATCGATCCAAAAAAGATAGCTGTTATCGGGGAGAGCAACGGCGGACGGTTCGCCATAATCGCCGCGGCGCTTGACCCTGATATTAAAGGTGTCATCGGCGTAAGCACCAGCGGTTATGATACGGAATCGCAGCTATCCGGCGTCAGGGATGAGAAAGTTCTCAGGTTCTATCGTTCCATAGATCCTGATACCTATCTCAAATCCATACCCCCACGCAGGTTCGTGATGATGCACTCTGTCAATGACGATATTATCCAGATCGGATTTGCCGAGAACACTTTCAGAAAAGCTAAAGAACCGAAAATGTTCTATGAGGTCGCCACTGGAAGCCACGGGTTCAGTGAAGGTATGAGGGAGCCGCTTGAAACCGAATTGAAGCTCATGTTCCAGTAAGATATGGCCTGAATTTCCCAATCTTTTTTGTTTTCATGTTTCTGTCTAAAATATTTTTCATGATATATTTATTTTCTTGACGCAACATTCCCGTCCTGCCATAATTTTCACATCCGATCCATCGCATTGCGGACATTTTATTACTGGCACGAAAAAATGCATTTTTTCAGATAATTCTATCGGGCCGTTATACGAGCATTTCTTGCAGGTTATAGAAAGTTTGATGACCCTGATGTCAAACATTGCTCCCTCTGCCACAGTCCCTGCTGTAATTGTTTCAAAGATAAATTTCAACTGGTCAGGATTTAGCGCGGTCAGTTCTCCAATTTCAAGATATACCTGATTTACCTTCCTGGCATTATTTTTTCCCGCGGCATCAAGCACGGCGTCGATAATTGCACCTGCAATCGATATCTCATGCATTTATTTCACTCATTCATTTTCTATATGTATTTCAGACCAATAATTATTTATGAATTATGATCAATTGATGAATATGCATACCACTGAAGATATATCAATCGGTTATGATGTTCTGGGAGCAAATGCAAAGCTTGCATGTAACAACCGGAATACCCTTGAAAAATTTGGAATTACATCTTTTAATATCATGGGCGCTATAGGCTCAGGGAAAACATTACTGGTAGAAAAGACTATTCTTAGACTGGGTGGGAGTTACAGGATAGGCGCTCTTGCAGGAGATGTTGTAGCGCGCCTTGATGCTTCACGGTTTGAGAAACTGGGTGTCCCTACTGTAGGGCTAAATACAGGAAAGGAATGTCACCTGGATGCACATCTGGTTGAACACGGGCTTCTAAAACTCCCTCTTGATTGCCTGGATATATTGTTCATAGAAAATGTTGGAAATCTTATCTGCCCTGCGGATTTCGAACTTGGCGAGCATAAACGTGTGGTTATTGTAAGCGTTAGCGAAGGGGATGATATTGTTGAGAAACATCCTTTGATTTTTAGAACGGCAGACCTTATAATCGTAAATAAGATCGATATTGCAGAAGCTGTAGATGCTGATGCTGATAAAATGGTACGTGACGCTCGTATCATCAATCCGCGTATTAATGTCCTGAAGATGAGCCTGAAGAATGGAGAAGGTTTCAATGATTGGATAGAATTCATAAAGAAAAGTATAGGAGAAAAGAAGTAAAATAATTCTCAATTCATTTCATTAATCATCCTTGCGCCAATCATCGCCTGCCCGAGGCTTATGCCACCATCCCCGCATGGGACTTTGGTGTGAGTCACGAATTCAAATCCCTCTTCATGTGCCATATTCATTGCTTTTCGAATTATTGCTTCATTATATCCTACCCCGCCTGAAAAACCGATCACTCCAATTTGTTTATCCTGCGCCACTTTCATTGCCATTTCACATAATCCCGCTGCAACAGCGCTCTGGGCAGAAGCTGCGATATCAGGAAGCCTCTGTTCATCTCTTGCGAGATAAACTGCCTGAATAAGCCCTGTCGTATCAAATATATATTTTCCGTCCGTTTTTTCTATCCGGACAGGCATTTCAATGACATCCCTGCCTTTTCGAGAAAAAGCTTCAAGCTTCATGGCAGGTTCACCTTCATATGTCCTTTCCATGCACACTCCAAGAAGTGCAGCGACCGCATCCAGTATCCTTCCCGTGCTTGATGTAAGCGGTGAATTGAACCTGGTTTCTATCTGCTTTAAAATAATATCCAGCTCTTTTTTTCCAAAATAAGGCATGAAGATTTTTGAAAGCTCACCTTGACTGAACTTTTTGGACAATATCCCGGCAGCCATCCGTGCCGGATACCGGGCTGCCAGATCACCGCCTGGCATCAATTGAGGTATAAGATGACCGGCGCGCTCAAAACCATTATCAACAAGGATTATCTCACCTCCCCAGGAAGTCCCATCGTTTCCAAATCCCACACCGTCAGCCGTAATGCACACCATTCTTTCTATGCTTCTCTCTACCTGGAGGGAAGCCGCATGGGCAAAATGATGCTGGCATTTTACGAGGGGAGCATCAAATTTCCGGCTCAATTCCTCACCCAGGACAGAGGTGTTGAAGGATGGATGTTTATCCACAGCAACCGCATTGACTTTTTCCACACCTGTCAATTCCATGAGATTATGTACTGCAGATTCAAGATATTCAAGCGTCCTGAATTTGGTAGTATTACCAATATACTGTGTTAGAAAAGCCTTATCTTTTTTCAGGACGCAGGCTGTAACATCAAGTTCTGCGCCCAGGGACAGTACGGTTCCATGTACGTCCATTACCTCAATGGGGGTGGGTACGAAACCACGCGACCTCCTTATAAATATTGGACTATTGTTTATAATTTTTATCACAGAATCATCACATCGGTTCTTGATCTCCCGATTATGGATAAATGAAAAATCAGCAGCCAAAGAAAGAATTTCCCCGGTATTTATTGCCATGGGTTCACCAGGTGGATTTGCCGAGGTCATAACCAGGGCTGGCTCTTTTGAGGCATGGAATAAAAGATGGTGCAAACCCGAATATGGCAGCATTATGCCAACAGTGTCCAAACCTGGAGAAATTTTATCGCAAGTGCTATTTCTTTTCGAAAGAAGCAGAATGGGCCTTTCGATTGAAGTAAGAAGGTGCTCTTCCTTTTCGGAAATAAACGCTATCTTATGGGCATGCGCCATGTTTCTTGCCATGATGGCAAAAGGTTTCCATGGTCGCTTCAGGATCTTTCGCATTCTTAATATTGCCTCATCATAGCCCGTTCCTGTCACGAGATGAGTGCCTCCGATCCCTTTTATTGCCAGGATTTTCCCGGCATCCAGAGCTTGCGCAGCATCTCTTACAGGATTTTTTGAAAAAGTATTCTCACTTCCCCTGTATAAATTATAATGAGGTCCGCAGTCAGGGCAGGAGATCGGTTCTGCACGAAATCTCCTGTCAACAGGATCAAGATATTCTTTCCTGCATCTTTCACACATATTGAATTCGGACATGGCGGTATTTTCCCTGTCGTAAGGAAGTGATCCGATAATGGTGAAACGCGGACCACAGTCAGTGCATACCGTGAAAGGATACTGGTATCGCCTGTTCGTCCTATCAAAGACATCATTCAAACATGCGTCGCATATGGTAACATCGGGAGGGATTATTGAATCGGAACTTCCCTGTTTTTCACTTTTTAATATTAAAAAATCACCGAATTTTTTTTCATTAGATGGAAATATTTCAATATTCAATATCCTGGATAGCGGCGGACCATCTTTTTTAATAATATCCAGAAAATTCCTGATTTCAAACTCATCACCGTCAAGCAATAGTTCCACGCTATTCCCTGAATTCTTGATATATCCCTTGATATTGTTTTTCCTGGCAGTCCTGTAGACAAAAGGACGAAATCCCACACCTTGAACAGTACCACTGATTATTACTTTGAATTGAGGCATTGCTCCTCTTGATAAAAGGTTATTAATTCATAAAGGGTATAGATATTCAAAATATTTATGTTAGATAATAAGATATGTTTTATCGGATTCGGGAATTCCATACGAAGTGATGATTGTCTTGGATTGTACATAATTTCATTGCTAGAACAAAAGCTTGGTAGTAACAATAATTTTACTTTCATGACATTACCCCAGATCGACCCTGCTCTTGCACCTTTGCTTGGGGAATATGATGAGATCATTTTTATTGATGCTGCAGTTGATATAGACAACGAATTTATCTTTGAAAATATCTTTCCCACCCGATCGTCAGGATTTACAACACACGTTTTTACACTGGCGCAACTCATGGATCTTGCAGGTTCTTTATACAGGGTTCCAGTGTGCAGCCTGATGCGAGTGCACGGATACGAGTTCGGATTCGGTGAAAAACCTTCAAAGAAAGGGGAGCTGGCAGCATTATGTGCTGTGGATGCAATTCTTTCTTACCTTTACGCTTGAGATGGGGCATGGAAAACTTTTTACACCATCGTCTTCCATCTTTTTATGCTCTCCTCGGCTTTCGTTTTCCCTAAGAACTTGTTTGCTGGCTCAACCAGACCATTTATCAATTTAAAGTAATCTTCTCTGGATGATATTTCCCTCTTATTTAAACCCAGTTTAGTTGCCACATTGCCGACAATAATCGAGCTCAATGCGCCGCATGTACGTCCCATCTCTTCTTCTATCTTCAGTACGGCTTCATTCGGCTGCATCATATCACCTTCTTACCGTATCAAGCACACATTCTTGCATTCGAAGTTCGAGCTCTAATGGCATCTGCCCCATGGCATGGGTGGCGCATGAGAGACACGGGTCATATGCGCGCAATGCCATCTCAACCCTGTTGAGGATCCCTTCCGTGAACTTGCCATTCTTGATGAAACCCTTTGCTACATCGGCAATGCTCAGGTTCATTGCATGGTTGTTCCCCGCGGTTGCCACAATGAGGTTTGCCATTGTGATCTTTCCTGATGAGTCTGTCTTATAGTGATGGAAAAGTGTACCGCGTGGAGCTTCAATAACACCAACTCCTTCGCCTTCAACACGTTCAACAGGAACCCTGACTCTTTCATCTGTTATGGATTCATCACTCAGCAATTCAAATGCCCGCTCAGATGCGTAAAGAAGTTCGATAAGTCGGGCATGATGATACAGGAGCGTGTATTGAGGGAAAGCGCCGAATGCCCTCTTGAACTCTTTCATTTCCGTATTCGCAAGGTCTGTGCTGATCCTGTCAGCTACGTTCATCCTGCTTAATGGCCCGACCCGGAATATCCCGTCCGGATAACCCATTTGCCTGTAATACGGAAACTTCATATAACTCCAATCATTCACATGTTCGGCGATATGTTCAAGATAATTTCGTGGATCAAACTCAATGAGGTTGCCTCCATTAATATCATTTATCTTGAGCATGCCGTCATAGAGTTCCAGCGCACCCTTATTAGTCAATCCCATGTGCTTTGTCTTTATAGCGGCAAATTTTGGTATTAAATCCCTGTATTTTTCAAAAATTTCTTTTCCAACATCAAGAGCAAGTGTAGAGAGTTCTACTGCTGTTTTTGCATCTTTTAGCATCTGTTCCCTATCTTCTTTAGAGAGTGGTTTACTCATTCCCCCGGGTATTGCGGTCACGGGGTGTATTGCCTTTCCACCCACGCGCTCGATCATTGTCTGACCCATTTTTCGAAGGGTTATTGCCTTTTTTGCAAGTTCGGGATTAGCATCGATCACGCCCAGTAAATTGCGAACAGCTGGATCGGCATCTGGACCAAAAACGAAATCAGGCGCTGCAAGTGCGAAGAAATGAAGCGAATGGGAATGAATGTACTGTGACATCTGCATAAGTTCCCTCAGTTTCATACCGGTTTCGGGAATTTCCACGCCGAACAGGTCATCACAGGCTTTTGCTGCTGCAAGGTGGTGACTTACAGGGCATATGCCGCATATCTGCGTGGTTATCCTTGGCGCTTCCCATATCATCCTTCCTTCCATGAATTTTTCAAATCCCCGGAACTCAAGCACATGAAGCTTTGCATCCACAACATCCCCGTTTTCGTTAAGGTTCACACTCACTTTTGCATGCCCTTCTAAACGCGATATTGGCTCAATATTGATTGTTTTGTTCATTTTCATTCCCCCATGCTCACCTTTTTACTTTTAGCTTTTGATATATGCGGGTAGATGGATGAAGCCATTGTATAGCGGTACCCCGTTCCTACGATATCGTCCTGGAACATGATCGCACCTGCCGGGATAATTGATGAAAGGGCATTTATTATTTCGCATCCCTGTTCCATTGCATTGGGCGATGGACCCATGCATCCGCGGCAGGGCATATTGGCTTTCATGCAGCGGGAACCGCATCCTTCAAGCGTTGCAGGGCCCATGCATATCACGCCCTGCTCAAGGAAGCATTTCTCAGGGTCAATGGTTTCAAGTTCGCAAGGCGCATACACCATATCAGTAATGAACTCCCTTTTTGGCACCAATAGATCTTTCTGTTCCCTGGGACAATCATTGCACAGGTTCTTTTGTGAAGGTTTAAGTTCCTGGCCTGATAATAATGAAACGATCGTATTTTTTATCGATGCAGAGGTTGGCGGACAGCCCGGTATGATAAAATCCACTTTTACGACTTTATTAAGCGGTTTGACGTTTTCAAGCAATCGCGGTATGTCCTTGCCCCGGGGAATTTTACCATCTACTGTACTTTCCGTTTTGACATAACCCCGCGTAAGCGTCTCATCAAGTGTATTGAGATTGCGCATACCTGCGATGCCCCCGAATGCTGCGCAAGAGCCCAGCGCTATCAGTATATCCGATTTTTTCCTGATTTCCTTGAGTTTTTCTTCGTTATCACTGTTCGCAACAGCGCCTGCAACCAGTGCTACTGTGACTTTTGGGATAACTTTCACATCCATTATTACAGGCGCATACTTTAGATTGATGAGGTTAAGTACGTCCAGGATCTCTTCATGCAGGTCAAGTATTGATATCTGGCATCCGGAACAGCTTTGCATGCATGTCGTCAATGTGTCGGTCTTTTTGGTATTTTCTGCATCAGTCATGATCATGCCTCCATCTTTATAAGGTCATCAACAAACTTCTGAACAACATTTGCGTATTTTTTACCATCGTTGGGTGACATAGACTCGATCCTTAATCGGTCATCATCTATCCTGCGGCTCCTTAGAACTTCCCTGAACAGGCTGATGCGCCGTTCCATATCTGTATTGCCCACAATGAAGTGGCAGTTGCCGTGGTGGCAGTCGCCAATAAGGACCCCGTCAAAGCCTTTCTCAAATGCATAGAGAACATGCTGGACATTGACCCTTCCTGCGCAGGGAACACGTATGGATACTACATTGGCTGGATATTTTAATCCTGAAAGTCCGGCCTGGTCTGCGCACTCATAAGAACTGCCACTGCATAGCAATGCCAGTATTTTGGGACCTGCCGGGTCGTATGTGCTGAAAGTTTCAATGGCCTCCTTGAAATAATTATTCGGGTACAATAGCAGGTCTCTTGCACCGGAAGGGCAGGCTGTGACACAGTTCCCGCATCCTTTGCAGCGCATGATATCTATCTGTGATACATTTTTTTCTTTGTTCATGCTGGAAGCATGGAACATACAGGTCTTGACGCATGTCCCGCAGCCCCCGCAAAGATCTTCATCCACCATGGATACAAATATCTCATGTTTGAGACTATCCTGCCACAAAACCATGGCAACTGATGCTGCTGCTGCCGCCCCTTCGTTTATAGATTCACTGATAGTCTTTGGACCTGAGCATGAGCCACAAATGAACATCCCTTCATCCGTGGTATTCACATTTGCTGTCATGGGGTTTAGCTCCCTAAAGAAGCCGTCTTCATCGATATCGATATCAAGTGTCGTTCGCATATTCTCAGTCTGATCATTCGGAACAATTGCTGTAGCCAGCACCAGCATATCAAGTGGCACGGCAAGTGATTCCCCATCCACCATGGCATCAAGGATCATTCCTTCACTTGTTTCCCTTCGCACGGGTATAGCTCTTATTGTTTCAACTTTATCCATTTGAATTATGGATTGTATATACTGTTCACCATTTTTTCCTACAGGGTAAAAGTCCCTGTAAAACACGTATATTTTTGAATCCGGAAGTTTCTCATGTGTTTCCTGAACCGCAGTGGCTAAAGCCATACAGCAGTATCTTGAGCAATAAGCATGCTTTTCGGGGTCTTTTGAACCTACACAACCCACAAATCCGATCGTTTCCGGCGGCTTTTTATCGGATGGGCGCAGGATTTTCCCCCCATATATCCCATCAGGCGCCAGGATGCGCCCGTATTCGGCAAGGGTCAGCACGTCGGGAGTGTTTTCATAGCCAAATTCTGTCGGTTTGTATAGACTCGCCCCCATCGCAACGATAACTCCACCTGTTTCAATCTCAATATCCTTTGATACCTCTGTCAGGTCAATTGCGCCGTTTGGGCACGCATTAATACATGGTTTTTTACATTCATTTCTGCAATAATCGATCTTTTTTGGATCGATAAGGTAATTTCTTGGAAAAGCTTCGCCAAATGGCATGTAGATGACCTTTCGAGTTGTTAATCCATGATCGTATTCATTTTCCATTGACACAGGACATGCCTTTATGCATGCGCCGCAAGCTGTACAACTCTTTTGATCAATATATCGGGGTGTCTGCTTTATCATGACATTATAATTTCCCACACGTCCCGACACATCGATGACTTCTGCCTGTGTCATAACATTAATATTCGGATGCAATGCCACTTCTACAAAAAGCGGAGTCAGGATACATTGTGAGAAATCATGTTTAGGGAACGCTTTGCTGTGTCTTAACTGTGGCCCGCCTATTGCAGCTTTTTTCTCTACTACGGTCACTTTGAATCCCTGGTTGGCAAGCTTAAGAGCTGCTGATGAACCTGCAGGTCCTGACCCGATAACTATGACGGATCTATCAGGTATTTTCTCTTGAAAAGTTACATTGCAGGTGGATTTTATCTTTCGCAGTGCGACTTCAATCTCAAGATCTGCAATGCTATTAGCATTCTTTACTTCCGAACGGTATGGAAGTGCTATCTGCTCTTTCAGGTTCGCATAGCCAAGTTTGCTCGGGTTTATCCCCGCACCCTCAATATCTTTTAAAAAGGTACTAATGTTGGACATGGATTCAAACTTTTTAGGGGAACATCCTGCAAGCACCACACCATCAAGATTGTTTTTTTTCGCCTCTGCGATAATGTCGTCCCGTTCTTCACCAGCGCACATCGCATCGTATGTCTTTGTAAAAACAATGTCTTCCATGTCGTTGAATTTTCGTCCCAATTCACTTACATCTATAACATTACTTATGACTCCCCTGCATGCACAGAGAAATATTCCTATTCTCATTATGATACCTCTTATTTTGTCCCGTATTTATTATTATTATTATTATAAGTATTATGTACATATACCATTTAAAGTTTGTGTTTGGTTTTTCTTGCGATAGCCCAAAAACTGTGTAAACCCAACTATTATGTACACAGAACCCCCTTTCAGAAATATGCAAATCCTCTTATCTCATGGCGCGGGCGGGGAAATGATGAACAGCCTTATCGCAGGATCGATATTGAAAAACCTCACTCCCGGGAATATTGGGAAAGTTGGATTATCTGACCTGGATGACGGCGCTTCTATTTCGATCGGGGATCATGAAATTGTAATTAGCACGGACAGCTACATAGTCACACCCCTGTTTTTCCCGGGCGGTGATATTGGCAAATTGGCAGCCTGCGGGACGATCAATGATATTTCAATGATGGGGGCGCGCCCACTTGCACTAACTCTTGCCATCATAATGGAAGAAGGTTTTGAAACATCAGAACTTGAACGAATTATTCACTCACTTGACGAAGTATGCAAAAATACTGGCATATCTGTCATCACAGGGGATACTAAAGTAATGGAGAAGGGAAAACTCGATAAGATCGTGATAAATACAACAGGTATAGGAATAGTGGAACATGGACAGGTGATAAACGATGCAAATCTTTCACCAGGAGATAAAATCATCGTTAGCGGAACCATAGGAGACCACGGCATTTCATTGCTTTCCTTCAGGGAAGGTTTTGGTTTTGAAACCACGCTTTGCTCGGATGTTGCGCCTTTATGGGGTATGGTAAAGAAAGCTCTTGATGTTGGCGGAATAACCGCAATGCGTGACCCAACAAGAGGCGGTATTGCGGCAACACTTAACGATTGGGCAAGAAAAAGCAGAACAGGTATAATTATCCTGGAGGAAAATATACCTCTACGTCCCGAGGTTATCGCTGCATCCCGTATGCTTGGAATTGACCCAAATACAGTCGCCAATGAAGGAAAAGCAGTTATCGGGGTGAAAAGAGATAAAGCGCAAGAAGTACTGGATGTTCTTCATAATACCCGGGAAGGAAAGAATGCCAGGATCATCGGGGAGGTAATCGATAAATATAACGGGAAGGTGATCCTGGATACGATCGTAGGAGGCAAAAGAATAATGGAACCTCCAGTTGGCGATCCCGTCCCCAGGGTCTGCTGATCATATCACAAGATTTCCGTACCTGTATGCGATATTGCAGGTACCCTCACTTGATACCATGCAGGCGCCCACAGGATTTTCAGGGGTGCAAAGCTTTCCGAAAATCTCACAATCAACCGGGTCTGAGAGTCCCTTCAGGATATTCCCGCAAAGGGGACACTCAATGCCACAGCCTTCGCCTTCTGGCATTTCCACTTTATGCTTAATCTGTGCGTCATATTCTGAATATCCGGATCTTATCTTCAGGCTGGCATCAGGAATGACAGGTAATCCCCTCCATTCTTTGCTAAATGTCTCAAAAACCTCGTTCATTAATTCCAGGGCTACCTTATTCCCTTCTGGTTTTACTATCCTCCAATATTCATTTTCTACCTTTGCAGTATTATCCTTGATCTGTTTCAGTATCATAAGAATTGACATGAGGACATCAAGCGGTTCAAACCCTGTGATGACCTGAGGCACATTATATTTTTTAGTAATTTCATGGTACGGTTCTGTTCCTATGATTGCGGAAACGTGCCCGGGGTCTATGAATCCATCTATGTTATAACCTCCTTTTAATAGAAAATCCATAGCAGGCGGTACGACCCTGTGGGAACATAACACACTGAAATTATCCGGTGGATTTTTACTTATCACCTGGGCTGTCATCGGAGCAGTTGTTTCAAAACCTATGCCTAGAAAAACAATGTTTTTCCCGGTGTTTTTCCTGGCGATCTCAACAGCTTCAAACGGGCTATAAACAATCCTTACATCTGCGCCTGTGGCCTTCTCCTTTGAAAGTGATGATACGCTCCCAGGTACTCTCAGCATGTCACCGTATGTAGTTATTATGACACCTCTGCGTGATAACTCAATAGCCCTGTCTATTTCTACCTGCGGGGTAATGCATACTGGGCAGCCCGGACCGGGTACAACTTCAATGTTTTTCGGGAGCATGGGACGCAGCCCATTTTTTGTGATGGTCTGTTCATGTGTCCCACATACATGCATTATTTTTATCCTTTTGTTGCCTGATATCTCATGTATCTTCTGGATAATGCGCGATGCTATTTCTTTATTATTGAATTCCGGGATCATTGAGTCGTCCTCAACATATCTTCCCATAATTTCAATGTAACAAGTGCATCCTCTTCGTCTATCTTTGATATGGCATAACCCACATGGACGAGAACATAATCTCCTATTTTGACATCGCTTAGCATGCTGATATTCGCTTTTCTTCGTACTCCACCGTAATCAAGAACAGCATCCTCTCCAATTAAATCTGTTACCCTGGCAGGTACGGCAATACACATTATTTACTTGTGTATCAAGAAAGTATTTATTCGTTTTGGATACTGTAGTTTGATTCAAATAATGGTATTTTTACATCAGGATACCAGGACTGAAGGAATAGAAGCATATGGGATTTCATGAATACAGGCGCGGGCACGGATGCAAGCAGAATCAGCACTATCAAAGGGAAAAATGCGCACAATCCGAAAGGTATCATCACTGCCCAGAACCCGATGTCTTCGATTCCAATACCGATCAATGATAATATCAAATAAAGGATAATACCCACTATGGCGATAACAATGACCAATAATATAAGAAGTATTATAGCAGCAATACCCATAATAATACCTGCTGCGATCCACATGACAGCCCTCAACACCCAATAAACTGCGATCTGTTTCCAGTCGGCTCCGGCTTTACCGGCTATCCTTTTTATGGCTTCTATCTGGCCGGTCCGTTCATACATGACCAGAGGGATAGATAGAGATATCACAGACTCAATAATTCCGCCGATTATTGAAAGTACCAGCACCACTATTATAAACCCGAAAATACTGCCCAGGATCGATCCAAAAGAAATTGTCTCTGGCGATTCCAGCATAGATTGCACTAATGGAAGCATTGCAAGGATGAACAGTGATAGGAATAGCAACCCAAGTATCGTCTGTATTATGAACAGGTTGAAGCCGGGACGCACGTATTTCTTAAAGTAGGCGATGATCATCACCTTATTCGTAACAAGAGCTTCAACGAACACGAATTGCATTATGCTGGAGATCAGACCAAAAAGCAATATTATAAAAATTATCATCGCCAGTCCGATCAGGATGTAAATCTGGTACTGATGCCAGAACTGTGTGATCTGATCGACTATTTTCTCCATTGATGGTTCTTTCAAATCCCCGTCTTCCAGATGACGGTCGGAAGCACCGGGATTAAAATTTGAACCTGAACTTCCAAAACCTCCCCCGATAAAAATAATTATGATCGCCAGTTTCATCCATTTCCAGAAATCGAATGGCTCAAGAAGGATTTTTTTTGATCTTTTAACCGATGCATCAATTACATCTATGCTGTACCAACTCATGATCCTCATGGATTAATTGAACTTCCAGTATTTATAATCGATTCATTAGATAACTTTAATAACAATAGAATCCAGTATAGCGGGTCATCAGGGGCTGTGGCCTAGTCCGGCATGGCGACGGGCTCCAGCGGAAAACCGGAGACAATCCTGGGCTTTAAAATACCCTGGAGTTTCCCGGTGTGTTATGATGAGCAACGGGTCAACCGAGCGAACCGGACGCGGTAAGCAGTGAGGAACCGTTGGAGCACTGAACGTGCTGCTCAAAGACCCCGAAGACCCCGGATTTAAATCCGGGGTCTGGGGTCTGGTGCGCCTAAAACCTGGCGTTTTCGGAGAGACCCGTCGATCGTGAGTTCAAATCTCACCAGCCCCATACGATAACAAGTTCAACTCAGGTATCCTGAAATATCTCATCCATTTCTATATCCTCGATCCCCCTCTCCCCAAGCGCGCTCTCGAATTCCTGCGGAGTAAGCACAGGTGCATGGAACCTTTCAGCATCGTCGATCGTTATCCTCGGACATGCTGTATTCACATAAGCATCAGCACGGAATGCCAGCAACTGCTCTGGTATTACAAGTTCCATTTCGATTATAAAACCCTTCTTACCATGCTTTTCAGCCAGCGCTTTGAGCCGCATGGCAAGTTCCATCCTGTTCTGCCCGCTCTTTGTGGAAACGATGATCCCGAAAACCGCTGCGTCCATAGCCCTTGCGATATACCCACCGCGCTTGCGCAGGAACTTCTCTGGAGCAACTTCGACCGCCTGGTTCATATACGGGTCTGCTGCGATCACTTTTTTACCTGTTGCGATAGCAACCCCGAGCGGGTGAAAGATCCCGCTGCCGAGATAGAGTATTTCCTCACAATCGACCCTCGCCGCCGTAAAATTGCATCCCAGCACCTGACCGGGATAGGCGACTCTCCCATCCCCCGTTCCAATAACACATTCTTTCCCGTGTTCTTTTAAAACAGCACATACTTCATCCAGCTTATGTACGTGCTGGACTGTTGTTATCAAACCAACCTTTCCGTTTTTCAGAAGCGGTATTGCCTTCATGACCGCTGGGACCACATCCACGTTCGAGCGCGCTTCAATAAAGACCACATTGTCGTATTTTCCCATCCCTGCATGTCCGAAATGGAACAGCGCATCGACCCTGCCTGCAAGAATTGTATCGATATCGCAGGCTCCAAAGCATGGATTGCCTGAAATAATAACATGCGCCCCTGTTTTTTCCTCGATATCCCCTGCAATACCCGGCGCCCGCCTTTTCAATCCTTCAGGGAACTGGAGGCCGACTGTTTTGCAGTTCCGGTCCTTTATTATGCCGATCACTCGCCCCAGGTCAAGATCGAATTGTTCCATTACAATTTCCTCGCTATCACATACGCCTCTTTTTTCTCAGGCTCAAGTACATCAATGATCTCAAGACCCATGGAAGAGAGTTTCATGAGGATCGGCTCCCTCTCCTTTTTTTTTGGCAGTTTCAGCACCTGCATGAGCATGCCGCCGCTTTTCAATGCAGGAAGCGCGTTCTCAAGGGCTTTTATGGAAGATAAGGGATCCGCGGTGATATCCATGAGCAGGACATCGAATTTTTCCCTCTCGAAAGGCATTGTGAACACATCGTCGAACTCGATTGTGATATTGGGGCGCTCATGTGCGATCTGTCCAAGCTCGGAACGGAACTCGCGGCTGAACTCGATGCCGTGGACCAGGGATGCTAATTCGGAAGCGAACAAAAGGAAA
>Ga0180732_1000691_pt1 | contig 25872 bp, 28 predicted proteins | sample KR11_01MetaG_FD_148674 | JGI IMG/M metagenome (GOLD analysis project Ga0180732, IMG submission 148674) | Groundwater microbial communities from the Olkiluoto Island deep subsurface site, Finland - KR11_0.1 MetaG | ecosystem: Environmental > Aquatic > Deep subsurface > Groundwater | place... | reverse complement strand
GTCGCTTCTCCGATGATAAAAAAGATCAGCCATATCCACTGGTTCCCTACATCGACTTCCATCCCGGCGAGACGTTCTCGGGCGGGATCCGGGAGGTCGACGTGGTTGGCTCGGGGTTCTGTCTCTATCATCGGTCAGTGTTTGATACGGTTCCCTATCCGTGGTTCCTGTACTCTCCGCCAGGTCCCTTTCTTCCGGAGACAGAGGACTTGCTGTTGAAGTACAATGGTCAGACCTTCGCAGAGTTTTTGGAGGGTCTGGCAAATGGAGACCGCTTCATCTCGGATGACGACAAGGTGATTCTCCGCGATAAGGCGGACAAGATTCGTCGGTATTTGGCGCGGGCACGTTTTCAAGTGGCGTATGGACCTGATTACTACTTCTGCCGCAAGGCGGCTGCGCATGGGTTCAAGACGTACGTGCATTTCGGTTGTACCGTGATGCACTTCGACTTCGTGGCGATCACTCCCTGGGACTACATCACGCAGATCAATGCGGATGATCGTCTCTGGTGGAATCATGCCATGAAGGCGCAGTGCATGACCGTCGAGAATGTGCAGAAGGTTCGCGCACAGGTTGGCGCCGTTGACCGGTTGCGGAGGATGCAGCCGGAAGCTCTGATGAAGGAGTGGGACGATGCCCAAGCCGGAGGAAGAGAGATTGAGACGGGAAGTGAACAAGCTCCACCCGAACTGGTCCAGGGAACGTAAGGACGCCTACGTCTACGGTACACTGAGGAAGATGGGATGGAAACCGAAAAGGGGATACTGATGCCGCTGTCTCGGCCTGAGTTGATCGCGCCGATCTGCAACATCATGCTGGCCGGCAGGCCCAAGTCCATTCTGGATGTCGGCATGGGGAGCGGTCTCTATGGTTTCTTGGCCCGACAATATATCGATCTGTGGTTTCGGGGCAGCGAGGAACAGCGCGAGGATTGCCTCATTGACGGGATTGAGATTTTTCCCGGGTACATCGGATCGGTCCAGCGGAAGACCTACAACACCATCACCACCGGGGACGCCATGCGGGTGGTGCCGGACATCACCCGCCTCTACGACATGATCTTGCTGGTGGACGTGATCGAACACTTGTCGAAGGAGGACGGCGTTAAGCTGGTTGGCCTTCTGCGGCATTGTCTTGAAAAGTCTGGCGGGATTATCTTGACCACGCCGAGGGATTTCCGCGAACAGGGAGTGGTCTTCGCGAACGAGCACGAACGGCACGTGTCGCATTGGACCGCGAAGGAGATTCACGATCTCGGGGCCTATGAATACTACATCGTTTCCGATCATTACCAGTTGGCGCTGATCGGTCATGCAGACATGATGAAACTCGTGGAGGTCAAGTGAGGGTTGCGGCGACATCGAGCGCGGCAGAACAATTGGTGTCTGCCAATATTGTACGATCGACGGGATGGAAGTTCTTTCCGCCGTCACACATCGAAGAGGTCGCCGCGTTTAATCCCGATCTGGTATACTTGGGTGGTGTCTACATTGGCAATTACTCCGACTGGCAGGGCTACCGGGCCATTTTGGGGGATGCCAGGCGAGTGATCATGCACTGGTATGGAAGTGATGTTGTCCAAGTTGGGCAATTCCACCGCGAGGGATCGAAGGGCATCATCGATTGGTTGAACTCCGAACGCTTTCTACACATTGCTCCCAGTGGACCCCTACGACAGGAACTTGTGGAGACATTGGGAATCGAGACCGGCGATCCGATCAACGTACCGGCGGAGAAGGTGTTTGGGGACATCTCTCTGCCAGCGGGGTTTGTTGTCGGCTGTTACATGCCGCCGCAACGTCAGAAATTCTTCAACATGAAGATCATCGAGAAGGCACTTTCGCCTCGGGAGGACTTGCGCATTTTGTTCTACCATTGGCTGCCGCTGATGGAGAAGTTGGAGTACAAGGGCACGAATGCGGAAATGAGATTTTGTCTTTCGCGGGAGGAGTACGAGAAGACGCTGGCGGATTGCTCGTGTCTTTTGAGGATTCCGGCCCACGATGCGGATTCGATTTCGGCGGCCGAGTTCCTGATGTCCGGTCGACCTGTTGTGTCTAACCACGATCTTCCGATGTGGCCGAGACTTGTGAATGAGCAAATGGAGGCACCGGCGTTGGTGGAGGCGGTTATTTCAGCAAAGGACATTCCGGTATCTGCGGCAGTGCGGGAGTTCTACCGTGACCGCTGGGATCCGGCGAAGTTCAAGGCCCGATTGGCGGAACGGGTGAAGGTCAAGTGGCCGGAGGTTGAGTTATGACCGAACTGACCGATGCGGCCAAGATATTTCAGAGCACCGCCCTGTACGCCGAGCTTCAGCGGGATCAGTGGGAACTGTTCAAGGGGTTGCTGCGCGATTTGGTGTCTGCCGGGGCATGTTCCACCGATCATGCGGTTTTCCGAATCTCCGTTGCGATCCGTCGGGATGCTCGACTGTGGAAGAAGTTGCAGGATTTGGCCGAGGGGTCGGCCACGCCGATAACTGAACTTGCCCCGGTGAAGGAGCCGGAGAAGATGTTTGAGGATTTGACATTCCCCGATACCGTGAGTATCGGAGACGGGAGTTACACTTGACCAGCCCGGATGATCCCAGGATCGAAATGGACGCCGGAGAAGAAGTACCAAAGGCCATTCTCGACCAGTTCGGCGTCAAAAACGCCGAGGAGCTGTCCGAGTTGGCTCAAAAGCACCGCAGCCGCGTATTCTTTGAGCGCCGCGACAATGATCGGGCGGACAAAATGCAGGCCAAGATCGACGAACTGGAAACGCAACTGAATGAAAAACAGGAGCGTGAAGAGTTCGGCGACATCACCGATCCGCACGTCAAGGCGCTCAAGCGCGAGATTCGAGAGTTGCGTCTAACGCAACAGGAGATGCTTTCCCGTGCATTCATCACGGATGAAGACAGGGAGCTGAATTCCTATCTCGAAGAGGCCCAGAGAAAGTATCCGGAGATCTCCCGCACGTACAAGGATCCGCTGAAGCGGCTTGACGTGTACCGAGAAATTGCCCGTTCGCTGAGATCGGCGACGGAGACCGAAAAAGCCGCGGGGAATAAGCCCCGCAAGGATGGTGCGGCACACGTGGGGTTGACCACGGGCAGCGCCCCGGTCTCCAGTCGGGCATCAACGTCGGACGAGGATGCTCTGGGGCGCTTCAAGCGTGATCTGGCGGTTGCCAAGACACAGATCGAAAAGGATGCGGTGAAACAGAAGTACGAAGCGAAGTACCCGCATCTCTTCGCCTGATCCGCCCGCCCATAGTCCCACGGCCGCACTTCACGGTCTTCCTGTGAGGTGAGGTCAAATGGCTATTACTGCAACTGGGAACCTGACCGAAGCCCAGAAAACCTACTACATGGATCGCTTCCTTAGTCACTTTAAGGAAGTCATGGTCGCAAACCGGTTCGGCCAATCGGTCCCCCTACCCGATGGTGAGGGGAAGACGGTCGACTGGTTCCGGTATCATCCGCTCTCCAAGGTCACGACTGCAAGTTCCGAATCGATCACGTCCTACACTTATCAGGCGGTGGAAGGCATGGCGATTACGGCGGCGGTCGAAATCTGGGACATCAAGAAGCCGGTCATGTTCTCGATGCTGCACTACAAGACATCGCGGGATCGGTATCTGACCAAGATGGTCGATCTTGTGTCGCAGAATGCGGCCGAATCGCTGGATCGGAACATTCTCTACACCTTGGCTGAGACGGGAATCTTCCCGTTGGTCGGTGGTGCGGTCAACAGCGCGGGCACGCAGAATACGGCCTACCTCAACGAAGACATCGCGGTGTCTTCGCCAACGTCCACAACAGTTCTCACCCTGGTGAATACCAGCCTAACCTTGAAGGGGAAGAACGCATCTCAGACCTTCAAGGGTGGATGGGTCTGCATCACCAAGGGGGCTGCCTACGGGCACTGTTGCCGTATCTCAGCCTATTCATCGGTGGGTCGGTATATCACCTTGGCGACGGCTCTTCCGGAAGCGGCCCAATCACCGACCGACGACTATCCCACGAAACTGACGATTGCGGCGCCGTTCGCCGGAAGCTCCTGCCTACTGGCGACGCACATCATCAGCACGGCCCTGTTGAACAAGGCGGCTGAGGTTCTGCGGAAGAATGGTGCGCAACGGTTCCCGAGTGGCAAGTATGCACTTATCCTGACACCGGAAGTGCATACGCAGCTTTTGAATGACAGCAAGTTCCGGGACACCGCCGTCAACTCACCAAACTTCGCCAATGGCGGATACCAAAATTCCAAGATTGGCGAGTGGGCGGACTTCGAGATCTTCGAAACGACCTGTCGGGCGCGGTATGCGACCGTTGCCGAGACGGTGAACTCGTTCTCAGAGACAACGGGGCGGATGCGGATGTCGTTTGCGCTTGGCATGGACGCTTTCGGATCGGTCGATCTGTCCGGTCGCGCCGAACCCGAGTTGTTCATCAAGATGCCGACGGCTGATGACAACAACACCTCCAACCCCCTGAACGCCTGGGGTACGATGGCTTGGAAGAAGTACTGGAAGGTCAAGTCATTGAATGCCAATCACTGCGTGGGGATCATGACGTACGTGTAGTAATGAGGCAGGGGATGGGGTCGAGGGGCCCTATCCCCTGAATAAACGATGGATGTGGCGAATCTGAAGAACTACCTGATGTCGATCAGCACTTCCGGGCTGAAAGACGACAAACTCGGGAAGTTGGCCGATACCGCGATTGAGATTGGATTTGCGGCCGTCTGGGGTGCCTATCGCTGGAAGGTGAAACGGCGGCAGAAGGACACCACGACAATTGCCGCCCAAGCCTACACGGAACTGCCGGCCGACTTTGAGTCGATCCGTGGTGTCGTGATCAAGACCGCCAGTTTGCCCTGTCTGGTGGACATTCAAGAAGAGGAGTCCTTTGACCGAAGCTTCCCCTATCCCGCCAATTTCCAGAATTCGCAGCCAACCACGTGCAAAATCGTCAAGACGGAATCGGCGGGGGAGAAGTGGCGTATCTACTGGTTCCGCATACCGGATCAGGCGTACAATGTCAGTATCATCTACGACGGAACCTCTGATACGGCATACCTGGGGAAGATTCCTTCTTACATGGAGCAGGCGGTTTTGGAGCGCTGTGCGGCTCTTATGCAGGGGACGGCAGAGGCCCGCCTGGCCTTCATGCAGTCCGCCCAAGCGGCTCTCCAGACGGCGATCTTCTCGGATCGGACATCGAACGAACTGACGATGCGCTTTGGCGTCGACCCGGGATGGGACGACTACTCCGACAGTGGGCGATCCCGTAGTTCGATCTAGAACCCGTACAGTGAATAGGAGTCGGTGATGAGGAAGATCGTTTCAATGGTTGTTGCCGCTGTACTCTTGTGGGCGGGTTCGTGGGCTTGGTCCCAGACCCTCCTGTCGAACCGCGGTCAGATGCGCTACTTTGTGCGGGACCTCTTGGGGGAACCCTCGACGATATACATTGGCGACACGACCATCAACCGGATGTTGAACTATGCTCAACAGGAGGCCATGATTGCGCTGGGGGAACGCAGCACGGTGCGGATCGACACGATCGTCACCACGGCGAATGTGCTGCGATATGAGCTTGCCCACACCGGCACCAGTCCCATTGATACGATCATGTCCGGTCGTGTTGCGGGAGTGACGGTCAAGGATGCGGCCGCAGCCGGAGGACAGGAACACGCCCTGAGCTACATTCCACCGGAACTTATCGGGAAACCAGGGACCGGAACGATGCTCGCCTATTACTCCATTGCTGGACGAAATCTGCTTTTAGGCAAGAGTCCCACCGGGGGGGATTCAATCTTCGTCTACATGCTTCGGGTCCCAAAGGACCTCGATAACGACACAGTCAAGGTCTCCGTGGCCAAGGAGGATTTGGTCAGTGTCGTTTTGCTGGCCTCGGCCTGGTGCGCCATGCGGGACATGCAGACGGATCGGGCTCAGTTATTCTACAAGATGTACAGTGACCATGTGGCGTTGAAACGGCAGCAACCTGGGCAGACGACAGCGGCGCAGTGATGAGAAGATTCCTTCCTTTCCTGATGCTCTTGTTCCCCTGTTTGGCTGTTGCCCAGTCGAACACGGGGCAGAGGTTCTCCTATCGAATCGAGAACTTCACGTGGCCCCGGGAATCGGAGTTGTTCTCCCAGAGTCCCGGAACAGCCACGGACATGAAGAACTTCGATATTGTTTCCAATGGGACATCGACCTACCTAAGGAAACGAGAGGGATATCAGAATATCATTCCGCCTGTGCTTTCCTCCGATTTTCGGATTGCTGCTCTCTACTTTTATAAACCATTGTCGAATCTGATATTCGACTATGACTATCTAGTTGCAATTAGCGGCACGAAGCTTCTTTGTACGTATGATGGGCAAGGTATTTGGGATACGATTGTTCCGGGGCTGGGCAATCCTCTTTGTAATAGTACTGAACCCGGATCATTTGTGACATTCAAGGACACTCTGATTCTTAGTAATCCGGTCTACGATTCGATTTATTTGTTTGGACCTGGTTCTCCTGTTGATCTGAGAGTCGTGGTCAGAAAGCCCTGTGACTACGATTATCTTGTACTTCACCAAGACAGGATTTACATGTATGGTTCCCACCCGAATTGGGGGTGGCAGAATAAGATTCTCTGGAACCCGGAATTTGACATTGATTTTGACAGCATCGGGACGGAGTACGGTTCGGGGTTCGTTTATGTGAATCAGGATGACGGTGATGTACTGATGCGGGTTGAACCGCTTGGCCCGTATTTGATCGCCTATAAGGAGCACGCCGTCTATCGGATTGCGCTTTCCCCCGAAACGAACGCCCCCTACTCCATTGATCCCATTTCCACGACGGGGCTGATATCCCGTAATGCCGTTGCCAATGCCGGGACTTATCATGTCTTCGTGGCCATCGATGGGGTTTACACCTGCGATGGCAGTGGCGTTAGAAAGATTTCCCAAGACCTCGATTACTGGTTCAGGGATTCTCTGGCCAGTGGTTACGGGAAGGTAAAATCAACGAGTGTGGCTTATTTCCGGAACAAGTTTTACGTCACTTTGCCGAAGTGGAATGGAACAAGTCGGGCCGAAATTGATCCTTATGGGCATCGGGTATTTGTGTATGATCCTCTTACCGGGTCGTGGCTAAAGTATATTTTCGGTGATGGCGCGGCCCCGATTTCAGGTATTTCCGGTAATGATACAGATGGTTCAATGCCCTTGGTCACTTACACGGCGTCATCTCAATTCTACTCTTTTGCCACGCAGTCGGACCGCCTTTTCTTTGTCCTGGATTCAGCAGCTTATGAGAGGGTTGGTTCTTATCCGAGCGGCAACTCTGATAGCAAATCCACGATACCGGCTCTATGGACTTCGGGGTTTTTGAACATTGGTCCGATGTCGCAGCGCAAAGAGATAAGCCGGGTTCTATTCCAGGGGGCCAACGCTAATGCGGGCACATCAAGTATCGCCCTGTCATGGTGGGCTGATAATGCGACTTCGTCGGTGAGTTCAACGGCGCTGAGTTGTGCATCGACATTGTGGTGTTGGGATAACGAGCGGGTTTCGCCGACCGTGGCCGGGACGGCGATCATGATGAAGTTGGCGCTGGACGACAGTTTGGGAATGTCGATCTATGGGATTGAACTTGAGGGTGTGTACAAGGGGCCTGCGGATGAATAGGGTTATCTGGGTAGGCATCTTTTGTCTGGTGGCCAGCGTTGCTCTATCACAGGTCAATCCCTGGCCAGTAACACAGAACGATCCGGCGTTTCTGGACCGAACGGTGACGGAAATCTACAACCGCGCCAGAATCAGGATCGACTCTTTGGAAGCGGCCACCTACGCCGAACTTCTGACCTGCCTGCAATCCGATTATCGAGACACGTCAAACGGCCTCCGGTTTAATGCAGCCATTGTTGTTGACACAATCCTCGGTAAAACCGGGGCGGGGTCGGTAAGGATTGACGGGCCTTATCTTCGGTCGGACTATAAGGACACATCGGTTGGGCTATACTTCATAGGTGCACCTATAACCGATTCGATTGCTTCGGGTTCGGCGTTGAATTCAGTTGTTTTCAAATGTGCCAGCGGAGACCCCGCTGCGATTACCTTCATGGAGGCAACCGCCAACGGAACATCTCGGTGTACCTTTAGGGCCTATCCTGACATTTCCTCCAGTTGGGCTGTGAGTCTTCCCGCTGCTGGACCGGACACAATTGGTCAGGCGTTAGCCTACCAAACCCAACCTGGATATCTCGGTTGGGCGAAACCAGTATACCCATCTCAGCTTTTGACCTACCTGAGATCTGATTACAAGGACACGTCTAATGGCCTTCGGTTCAATGCTGCGATCACGGTCGATACGGTAACCGGCAAAACCGGGGCGCAATCAGTAAGGATCGATGGGCCTTATCTTCGGTCGGACTACAAGGACACGTCTGCGGGGATGTGGTTTACGGGTGGGGTCAAGACCGACACCCTGTACTCGGCAACCGTGACGAGTACCCAGAACAACAAGATCATTCTGTCAGCGGGAGGCCAAAACATTGATGCGATTTCGTCAACCTTCTCGCTGAAACCATTTGGTGGTGGGCAGCCCGCACGGCTTGTTCTTTACGATGAGGTACCGGGAGACTGGATCATTGTAATGCCACCTTTTGGCTTGGCCGGAAATTGGGTCCTCACTCTTCCGGGAAACGACGGTGCATCGGCCGAATGTCTGATAACGGACGGTTCTGGAACTACGTCTTGGTCTGCGCGCGCGACGCCCTCTCAGCTCTGGTCCAAGACCGGGGACACACTGATGGCGCATGGATTAGTAACGTTAAGTACCTCTACAAATTTCACCATTGTGAACATTGGCAAGACCTACACGAATGCGTCGAGTTACCGGGCCGGTGTAAGCTGGACGAGCGTTGGTGGTGGCGGTGTCCCGGCCAACTTCGACACACTCTGGGTGGCCCTGTATGCCGACGGGTCACATGACAGTAACAGTTCTTTCTACATTCAGCATTGCTATATCGCCAGTGGGACATACCGAGTGGAGTGGACGACGGTAGGGAATTAGGAGATTGAGATGGGTAAAAGTCGTGCAAAAACTGCGGCAGAAGAGATACTGAATGCTCCGGCGGCGATTCCTGATCCGGGCATGGTGACGAATACCGGCGTCGGGACCGCCAACACGGGAGTGGCGACCACTCCATCGACAACGTCGGATGTGCAGACGGCTGGTGGCGGCACTGGCGGTTCAACGGACCCCGGTGCTCGGACTCCGACACCGCCGGAGGGGACGACGCCAGACGTACCGGCCCTGCCCTGGACTGACATTTCGTATGAGCCTGTGGGTCCGAACACGATGAATCTACATGACGCTTCCGGTGGCGATTTTGGGGTCTCCTATACGCCGTTTGTTTTTTATACGGACACTGGGGAAAAGATACAGGTTACGAACTACTTTAAGGAAAAGTCCAAAAGGCGAGGCGGGCAGACCGAGTCTGTCTATTCACAGCACGAGTTGAGACTCTATGCGGCTCCGGAATGGTTGGCGCAAGCCGATCCGGGAATGTTTGGGCAATGGACTCAGTGGGTGAACTCTCATCGTGCAGCGTATGAGGCGTTGGCAAATGACCCCAACCGGGGGTCTGAGAGTTGGCTTGATCGGTATTATGATCTCTTGGAGGAACAAAAGCAGTTTGAGGACACGTTCTTGCCCATGGTCACGACGTTGATCAGACCGGGAAACGAGACGAATCAAGGACCGGCGCCCGAAATGCCGACCGCTACGCCTCCTGTAAACCAGCCCCAAACATCCTCTGATCCGAATAGGGCCCGGGACGCGATCGCTGCTCTCCAGGCGGAATATGACCGGGCGGTTGCCAGTGGAGATCAGAATCAGATCGACACCGCCCAGCAAGCGCTTGCGAAAGGACAGGCGGATGCAGCCGTGGCTGCGGCTGGTGCGGGAGGGGGTGGAACGGGACCGGTTGTTCAGACCGCACCCGTGACGGAACCTCCGCCGGCAGATGGGGAGACACCGCCGATCTCTGCTGCACCTGAGTTCTCGAAGTTGTGGGACGACATTCAGAAGAAGTTGCCGAAGGATCGGATCAATGACATCACGGATCAGTTCCTCACGAATCTCATGCAGAGTGTCGGCACGCTCTCATGGGAAGAGGAAGCGACGATTCGGCGCCAAGGGTCTGAAGCCATTCAGGCCGCCTTGTCTGGTGCTTCTGGGCGGGGCATGGGTCGCAGTTCGGAAGCGACGGGCATGATGGTTCAGGGGGAGTTCAAGACGCAGGAAATGCTGGGTGCGGCTAAGAAATCGGCGCGTGAACAGGGACTGGCTTTCGGACTCCAAGCTGCGGCGCTCCAGACAGAGCGCCAGACGGCGAAGAACAACTTGGCTGTCGCAATGTCTGGCCAGAACATCGAACTAATCAAGAACCAGGCCGGACAGAGCCTTCAGGAGTATCTCGCGAAGCATCAGGTGGAAATGGATCTGCGTGGGGCGACCTTGGACGAAGCCAAGTTTGAACAGTTCAAGCTGGACGCGGAGCGCGAGTTTGGGCTGAAACTCGACGATCAGGAACTGAAGAAATTCATTGAGACGGGGGAACTGACACTGTCCGCGATCAACATCGACGAGACGAACCGCCTTCAGCAATTGAAGATCGCCAATGACTTTTTGTTGACGCAGCGTGATCAGGACATTCAGGAGAAGTTGGGAATCTCTAAACTCGAACTGGAGAAGTGGATCGCGGGAGAACAGATCGACGTGCAGAAGATGGCGACCGCGACCCAGAAGGCTCTGGCAATGCTGGGCTACAATATCCAGATCGAACAAATCCGAGCTGCTTTGGCCGCCGCTGAAGCGACGGATGACCCGTCCATATTTGCGGACATCGCTGGCCTTGGTGCGATGCTAGCCTTCCTACTATAGATATGTCGAGGTGAGAGATGCCGACTGATCTTTGGGACTTAGCGTATTCGGGCAAGGACGTATTGCCGGAGTTGAAGGAGTTCGCGCCCCTCTTGAGACGACAGGGGCGTAGGCAGAGTTGGCGGGAGGCGGTTCGTAACCTCACCGACATTCTGGCGACTCGTTGGCAGCAGAAGCAACGCGGGAAGGAGACCGAGAAACAGCGGCAGTTCGAGACGGAGCAGACCAAGAGGGTGCAGGAGTTTCAGACGGGCCGGGACATCCAGGAGGGTCTTCGTCGTAAAGAGGAGGCCCAGGCCGGACGCACCTTCCAAGAGTCCCTGCTGGACAAGGAACCGGCTGCCGAAGACCGTGCTTGGAGATCCCTGTACGGTGGCAATAAGGCAGAGTATGACGCCGTTGCACAGATGATCGAAGACGCGATGGCAAATCCCGACATGGAGGCGATGGCACAGGGTCTAACTAAGGCCCGTGTCGCGGCCCAGAAGTTGCCACCGAAACTCTCCGACCGCCTTTCGAAGACGATTCAGGACCAGTTGGACCATGTTGAGAAAATGGAGAGGGTGCGGTCAACCCGTCGCGTTGAATCTCAGACACAAGAGAAGACGCGGAAGCTTAATGAGATGCTCGACCAACTGGAGAAGGAGGTAGATGGCGATCCGGACATGAGCCCCAAGCAGAAACTCTACTTCAAGGCGGCGTTGCGGTCTGATCCCGGCTCCGTGGCAACGGCTCTTTTTGCTGCCCAGAATCAACCCCCCGAGGACACTGGAGGGAAACTCACGCCGATCTCCGCGTCTGAACGGACAGCGGCAGAGGAAACGATGGGACGCCTAAGTCAAACGCCATCGGTAGCCGTGGGTAAGGGGCTCGATATTTCGCAGATGCCGAAAGCGGATCAAACCATGCCGATGTCGACCGGACGTGAACTTGGACCGATGACTGGCGTGGTCTCCCTCATTCCCCCAAACGCCACAAGTTCAGCGGAGGGATCATTCTTGCTGAATGAGTATGCGCTCGCACTCAAACGGGCGGGTGATGTTTGGGCCGGTGAGGGTCGACCGAAAGACAGTCCAAACAATATCAGTGATCCGGTTGTCAGGACTCGAATCTATCAGGAAGTCGAGGCGCAAGTCGAGGAAGTCAGGATCGCCAAGAAGCAGGCCAGTGGCAAGTTCCAGACGCTGACTTCCGCAGCCGAGAGGATTGTGGCTGGCGATATGGATGAAGAAGACGAGGTCGACACAGGGGAACCCAAAGAGGATCGGGTCAAAAAGGCGGTGGATGCCGTTCGGCGTCGTTTTTCACAAGAACAGCCGCCGATCAGTGACCCCGAGGAGATGCGTCGGATCATTCGGGGAAACCCGACAGCTTGGGTCATGTCCTTCAAGGACTGGGGTCTGACGTTGGACGATGTTCTGGGAGGACTGTAGGGTGCCTCGCCGAACCTACGATCTAAGTGATGTCCCGATTCGGGATCGCTACGATTTGAGTTACATCCCGATCCGACCGGTCGCGGCAGATGATTCCCTGTCCCGGGCGGTGAAGGAATCCGGGATTCTGGAGTTCTTTGGGGCAGGGAAACTCGATTACCCGTCGGCGCGGACAGCACCGGAACCGGTGAGTTCGACTGGGGTAGCGGGCACCGGTGGGGAGCAGGTACCGCCCGTACCGGGTCCGAAGCCGGGAGAGTCGGAATCCCCACTTCGGACCTTTGCGCGGAAGATGGCCGAGTTTTCTGCCATACCAGGCGCCACGACTGGAGGACCCGCCATCATGGCAGTTGCAGCCACGATCGGTGAAGTCCTGTCTCCCGGTGTCGAGGCAATGGGTGGAGAATACACGGCCGATCAATCCTTGGCCGAGACCGGCTTGGGGCTGATTCAGAATACCGGCCGGTCCTTTGCCCGGATAGGTCCGGCGCTTCTGTCTTTGCCGGAGGCCATGGCCCGCGATCCCGTGAAGACGGTTGGGTTGATGATTGAGGGCATGGGAGAGCAGTTTGCGGCTGTCTACAAGGCGATCAGTCCTGCCGACAGTTGGGAGGAGAAGCAGGAGAAGAAAGAGGCGTGGCGGCAGCTCTACGAGGATCCTTTGGGCCCCGTGTTCGCCGCCACGATTGCGGCTGGCGGCGCGGCGGGTATGCTGAAGGCCGCTGGCAAGGCATCCCAATTTGCTAAGTTGGTTCGCTTGGGGTCCAAGATAGAAGTCCGCGCGGCGGAGATGGAGGCGCAGATTCCGACCTTGGCTCCCGAGGTCAAACTACTGGCCGCCCCCGCAGGCATGGGAGAAGGATTCGTCTCCCGGCCCGGTCTTCCTACCACCAGACCCCTAAACGTCAACACGGGGCTGGGTGAGCCGCGGACCCTGAAGCATCGCCTTATCAAGGGCGGTCAGGGGCTTGGAGAGGGGTTTTCAGCGGAGACCCCGCCTGTTGGTGCCACCCGTGGATGGCTTGAGCCGGCCGAGAGTGCGCGGGTTCCCGGTGCCGCCCCGCCAGGCAACTTCGGCGACTTCCTTGGCCGTCTGCACGCCGAAGTGCTGAATGACGCGGTCACGCCCGCATCCGTGGCTTCTGGCATGCCGGTTCCGCCGCCTAAGTGGCAGCCGTTCCTACGCTCCGGGCGATTCACCGAATCCCCGATTTTGGACGCCCGAAAGGTCCCGGAAGGGGCGCCGCCATCGATATTGGAAAGCGCCTCACCGCTGGCTGAACTTCTGGTTGAAGTGACTACTGGTAACTTGAGCAAGATCAACCCGGTAACATGGGCCAAAGCACTTTACAGTAAGACCGAATGGGCGCGGAACATCCTGCACACGATGGAAACTCGCATGGGGAACCTACCCGAGCCGAGGCAACTGATTTCCTCAATCCGGACGATGATGAGCGAGAACAACAATCTGGCCGCAAACTTCGCCGAGGATTTTCGTGAGGTCGGAACGCTGCTTCAACGTGAGGGATGGTGGCCTTCCTTGGTGCGGAAGCATAAGAGTGTGGCGCTGATGAAGATGGAAGAGTTCATGCAACTATCCCCGGTTCAGGAGGTCTTCCGCAAGATCGGCGCTACGATGAAAGAGGCTGGTGTCACAACGAAGATGCCTGATGGTAGTGTCCGGTCGTTCGAGTTGAGCGAATCCTTTCTCAAGACCGGGCCTTGGCGGATGAAGCGGGCGATTGCTCAGGCGCTCTGGGAAGACGCTGGCGGACTCGTGCAATCAGCCACGATCGCAACCGAACGGGCTATCGGAAAGGGCCGACAGCCACAATCCGCACGAGACAGTTACGTCGCCTCAATACTTGAGAAGACCACCGGTCGGTACAAGGTCAGCAAGACGACGGAAGGTGCCATTGAACACCTTCTTAAGAATCAGTCCCTTGGAATCAAGACCAGGGGGGAAGCGCTTCAGTTCCTTGCCGACCAGGCTGCCAACAACCTCTTCCGTGTTCAGGGTGTGGAGATGCCCCGGATTGCGAAGTTCTTCCCGGAAGAGTTCCGGGAGACGAATCCGGCACGTGTCATCGGTCAATACATCAACGAAGCCGCGCGGACGCTGGCAGAGGTCCGGGTCTTTGGCCCTGAGCGCGAAGGGTTGAACGGACTTCTTCGAACGATTCAGGAGAAGTACCCCTTCCTGTACGACGACGCGAGCGATCTGGCTGACATCGCCATGGGGGTGATCGACAGGACGCACCCGTTGAGTCGGACGGCTGCCAAGGCCCAGCGCGTCTACGCCAACATTACCTACGGCCTGAAGATCGGCGGTGGGATGGCTCCTTTACTGCAATTATCTCAACCGCTCATCTCTTTTGTTCCGGATGCTGGAGTCCTCCGTTCGATCAAGGGAACACTGGACAGCATGAAGCCGACTCATAGGGCATGGCTCCGACGACATGGGGTCACGGGGACCGTGGCGGCGCAAAAGTTTTTCGCCTTTGAACCCTCGACCCGGTTCATCGACAAATTGCCGACACTTCAGTTCTTCCGTATGGCGAACAAGGCGCTCGACTATGCGGCCGCGTCGACGGGGGACGTTTTCGCCCGTGATCTCCACCGAATCGCCAACCGATCCCTCGATGAAGCTGGACTGATCGGCAAACAGCGGATCAAGTGGGCCCAGGAGAAGTTGGACAGGCACTTCGGCATTGACTGGACGAAGCCGATTGATGACCAAGCGTTCGTCCAGGCGGCTGGGGACTACGCACGGTGGACACAATTACATCCGGACGCGACCCGAGAATCAAAGTTCATGAACATGCCGCAGACACGTTGGCTGGCGATGTTGAAGCGGTTCGCCTACAAGCAGACACTTCTCAGTCGAGAGATAATCTGGGGTGAGATGAAGCGGGGAAATGTGGCCCCCGCCTTGCGTTTAGCAGCCGGTGGTTATCTCGGTGGTGATCTGATGATCCGGGCAAAGGACGAAATCAGGGAACTCCTGTCCGGCCAGCCAGTTTTCCATGAGCACGAACCCTTCTGGGTCCACGTAGCGAACCGCTATGCGATCATCGGTACGATGGGCATGATCTCCGACGTGGGTTGGATCAGAGACGGGGATCCGTCGAAACTGGGATTGGAGATTGTAGACAACATCGGTTTCTTGCTAACCCCGGTGGCCATGAACGATGCAGCCCGTGTGGGCGATGCAATGCGGCGCGGGGCCAAGAATCTGAGTACTTGGTGGTTGGGAACTGAGGCGCAACAGGAGAAGTTGTCGGGCAAGGAATTGGCTATCCGGATGTCCGAGGAGATGGCAACCTACTTCGGGACGTATGGCTATCACATCTCTGCGCAGTTCCGCTCCACGGAGCGGGAATCAGCCAAGAATGTAGATGTCAGATCGAAGCGGCTGACCGCCGCCCGGAAAACCTTCTGGGCTGGGAATGTGGAAAGAGCCCAAGAGATCGTGAACGAGTGGAATGACAACGTCGACAAGTTTCCGATAGCGGACAAGACTGGGGAAATTCAGTATCGCCAGATCGATTGGTATCGAGATGTCACGCGGCCGGGGCTGGAGAAAGACTTTAAGTGATCCCGCGTGGCACATCCCTTGCTAACCGAAGAAAGTCCTTGACGTTTACGTAGACATAGATGCAACTGGGGGTAGTGATGATTAAGGCGGCGGCCAAAGACTGGAGAAATTGGGTAATCGCTGTGCTCGTTGGTATCCTTGGCTACTTCACCAAGGCCCAGCTGAACGACTTTCACGAAGTGCAGCAGAAGCTCGATTCCGTCGTTTTTTTGTTGCAGGAAAAGGATAACCGCACATCTGTCGAGAGGATCAATCAGTGGGCGGCGTGGACGTATCAGATCAACGTCAATCAACTCGTGTTCAAGAAGTTGGAGATACCACGGGAGCTTTGGCCGTCACCACCATACTGGATGACCAGTATGGGACCGGCCGATTCGACCCACTGGCGATAGAGGGAGGCCGTATGTGGCCACGGGAAAGAGAACAGGAGGAGGTCGAGAATGAACACGAAGTTAGCTGGGCTGCTGGGCTTGTACTTGCTCGGCGTCCTTTTGGTGGGGGCAGTGGCTTTTGTGGGATGCTCCGAACCGAAGACCCCGAACGCCCCGAATGGAACGGTTGTCATGATGGCCGAAGCGACACCGACGCCAATCAGCCCTGACCCGGCCCCCACGATTCAGCCGTACTACGGTATCCGGGTGAACGGTACTGAAGCCCGGCCCACCTACGGATTCAAGGACCGCCGGGGACGGTTGATCTGTGCACCGTGGTACACCATCGAAGAAGCGCAACGGGCCGCTACGATTCAATCACAGATCGACAACAGATTGGAGTAGGGAATGCCCGAAGTCACAATCTCGGCCCCCATCAAGAGCGCATGGTCGTCGAAGATCAACTGGGTTCAGGCCGTATCTTTGGTGGCATCCCTGTTGACTTTCTTCGGCCTGAACCTTGACGAGGAGACAAAGGCGGCGCTCGTTGCCGCGATCAACGGCATTGCCGTTGTCGTTACATGGTTCCTGCGGACGTTCAAGACGACGGCCATCACCAAGTCATCTGTCGGGGTTTCATCGTGAGCTACCATCGCGGGCAGTTCCGTGATCTTACGCGCCGGATCGTGGGCGAGTTCAGGTTGGGTGTGTCCGAACCGTTCATGGTCAACCTGATCTTGGGCACGGCGGCACAGGAGAGTCGGTTTGGGTTCTATCTCAGACAATTGAACGGTCCGGCACTTGGTGCGCTTCAGATCGAACCGGGCACATTCAACTGGTGCATTTCTCTGCCGGAATGTCCTGCTTCTGTTGCAGACCACTTAGCGGCAGAATGCGAATGGGACCTGAAGCTGTCGATCCAAGTGGCGGTTGTGGTTTATATGGAACGGATCGGCAAACCTCTGCCCACTGAGGCGGACAACATCGACCTACTGGCCTCCTGTTGGAAGGCACACTGGAACACCGTCAAGGGCAAGGGCACCGTCGAGGAATTCAAAACGAACTACCGTAAGTACGTGTTGGGAGGGAAGAATGCCTGAGCCGATCCTGAAGCCGATCAAAGAGCCGTGGATCATCCCCTATGCCACGCTTGTGTCCGGCAACTTCATGGATGTGTGGTTCGAGATCCCGGTTGCCTTACAGGGGGAACCTGACTTCGAGGCGGGATGGCATATCTTCGCCATCGACAAGGACGGAAATGTCCGCGGCGGACCGATCTACAAGAATGGGCGCTTCTCCCGCATGGGTACGATCCAGACCTATCAACGGCCCGACGGATTCTTCGTACACGGTGTTTCTGTGCATGTTTATGGAAAGAATCCCTTGCAGCCAGAAATGGGTGGTCAGGTTGTTGGGGAATTCGTCTGGCTTATATTGGTAGGTGAGGGTAAACAGTGGTTGGTTGAAACTGCCGAGCCGATCCTTTTTGCGCCGTGGGCGTTCAAGCGGGTGATACCGATTCTGCCGGGGGAGTAGATGACCTATCTTCTGAAACCCGGTGACTGGATTGGCTCGATCGGCAAATCCACATGGCGCGACCCATGGAACTGGCCACTCTACCGGGCCATGCACGAGTACGAGAAGGCTCGCTATCCTTGGTCTGGTGCCGAAACGCGGATCACCCATGTTCGGATCGTGATACCGGGAGGACGGTTTTTCGAGCAGACGACGCCGGTGTCTCGAATCCTACCCTTGAACGACCCCGAAACAGACCTGGCGGGGAAGTTCGCTCAAGGCCGAATTCGTGTGGCACGGTGGCCTAAGGCAAACGCCCCCAATGAGGCGGAATTGGCCCGCCACGCCGACTTCATGAAGGGGATGACCTATGACTACGGAGACCTGCTCGATTTCGCCCTGACGGGGCTGACGGGGGCTTGGTGGTGGCTTTTGAAGAAGGGGCCGATCCGAATCTTCGGCGACAAGGCGGGACGGTTTGCCGTCTGTTCTGTGGCTGGTGCCGCGCTCTTGGAACGTTCCGGGGTACGGTTTCCGGTGTCAGTTTGGGGTATAGACCCGGCTTGGCCCTTCAATCAGGCGGACACGGGCGCAGTGCGGTGTCCATCGAACATCACGAACTTGTTCAGCAAGGAGAGTTTCCAATGAAAACGATGTTGTTCACGGCAATGATGGTCCTATTTGCGACGGGGTTTGCGTCCGGGGATAGTACATCGTGGGGTCCGGCAACCATTGCGGGTGCGGGAGTCGGTTACGGGGTTTCCGGCCCCAACCTGCATGAGCTTTTCACGGTGCAGTACGTTGGCCTGAAGGTGCTGTCTTTGGACAAGGCGGCGACCTATGCCTGTTACCAGCACGGGGCGATTGAGGGAACCCAGGTGGGCGGCAATGGAGGCCGCTTGATCCTTGCCAGTCAATGGAGTGACGTGCCACAGTGTTCGTGGTTGGTGGGGATTGGGTTCCTCGACAACATCGACGAATTGAAGAACGGCACTCTGGCCTCTGGCTTGACGTTTGACGGTGGCCTATCCTACTCGGCCAACGATTGGCTGGAACTGGCCGGGTACGCTTTTGCATGGGATCGGGGAACGCGGTTCAGTTGGGTGCTGACGTTTTCGATGGCGATCAAGGACCCGCAACGCCTGATTCCGGGGTTGTAGAATGGATCAGTTCAGGCCACTTCTAACGGGGAGAAAGACAATGCCGAGAACAACAGACACGCCCAAGCCGAAGCCGATCCGGGTCGAGATGTGCGACATCAAGATCAGGGTGACGGCGAAGCGATACAAGGCGCTTGAGAAAGCGGCGAAACTGGAGAAACAGACCGTGGTGCAGTATGTCACGGCTCTCGTTGAAGACGAAGCGGACAACGTGTAACATGAAGAGAATCCCCGCAGCTCTCCTTCTCGTATTGGGGGTTGTGCTGCTATGTGCGACCCCGGAGGCAATGGCGGCCCAAGGGTGGCCGTGGGTCGGAGACTCAACGCTTCGGACGAGTCTTCTTTCTATTGAAGATTACATCGTCTGCTTACGTGCGACCCCGGCGTCAAACGGTGTACTGGACAGCATCACTGTTTACCTTGATGGAACGGGACCGGGTGGTGAGGACCTGTTCACCATTCAGTATGCGATCTATAACTACAACGGAGGAACACCAACACCCAAGATTGATAGTGTGGCACCCTTTAATCTCAATATGGCCATTTATTCAGACGCTTGGGTTTCCCAACCTACTGTCATCGATGCCACCATTTCTTCGGGTACAACATACGACATCTGCGCGTGGGCCAATCTGCAATTAACCGACAATCTCTCCATACGAGTAAACTCTGGCCAGACGGGGATTTACATTGAGTATCAGAGTATTACCTATGGGACCTCATGGCCGACGACTCTGACGGAAACGTCTTTGTCGAATTACTCGATGTCGATCTATGCGGTGTACCACACGGCACCGGCGGGTGGGGGCAATCCCCGTCGGCGGCGTATCTTGGGACAGATTGGTGGCGTGGGATTCGATCTACCGGCGGACTCTGTGCCCGCGTCGTTTTGGAGTGCGCAGTGAGGTACATGGGCATCGATCCTGGTCCCACGGGGTTCGCTTGGGCCGTCTACGATGACGAAGCCATTGTCGGCGCTTTTCGAGGCGGGATTACCGAATGGGGACACGAGAACGGTGTTACACCGGGCAGCGTTTCGGGATCGACCCTGCTGCATTGGAAAGACGTGTGTGGCAAGGCCGATGTCGTGGCCGTTGAGCGGATCATGCCGTTCGGACAACCGCCATCGGTGGGTCTATTGCAGACTGTTGAAGTTGTGGGGATGCTGCGGGCGATGGTCCCGGAGATTCTTTTGATCCCCCGCAAATCGGTTGTGGTGGCGCTCACAGGGAAGGTGACACACGGCGATACGGAAGTCAACGCCACCATGAAGCGGTTGTGTCCGAATCTTGAAGGTCGGCAACCGGGGCTCGACGGGCATGTACGCGCGGCGGCGGCTGTGGCCTATGTTGCGGTTGGGAAATGGAAGGCAAGGGAAGTATTGAAGGGGATACCCTTCTGAGGGTAGAGAGATGATGAACCGCATACTCTGTTTGCTGGCCGTGGTGCTGGGGATGTTGATCGGGGGATCGGCAAACGCCGGGATCGTCAACAATTCCGGGACAACCGGCGAAGACTCTCTCTGTCTCGCCTTCTCGCTTCTGGACACGTTGGGCAATCCGGTGGCGGGCGTCAGCGGGGATTCCCTTTGGGTGTACAGCTACTACCCCGGCGGGGCGTTGGCTGCTGTGGACTCGTGCCGGATTCTAACGGACGCCAAGATCACATCGCGTACGCTGCGGGGTGCGCTTCTGGAGTACAGCTACAAGAATGCCGTGGCCGCTCTGGATGGCGGCGGGATGGACGGCACGTACAAGTACACGGTTGTCGCGCGCGATTCCTCCCTGTCCCTCTATTCCACGTTCCGGGGGGAGTTCCAAGTTGTGCAACAGAACGACTTCGGGGCGTTGGCCAAGCGGATCGACAGCTTGCGGCTGGTGGCAACAAATATCCTGGCAGATGTGCGGGCCGTCGGTGCGGATGCCATCACCGACAATGCCGACGGGCGGCTGGAGGTCAATGTCGAGGAGTGGGCGGACGTGGCGGTGGCGACACCACCGTCAGTTAAACTCGCCGCGACGGGGTCTGATGCAGACACTGGTATTGTAGCGATGAAGACAAAGCTGACGACCATCGCCGGGTATACGGATGATATTGGTACTGCCGGAGCGGGCTTGACCGCGGTGAAACTTGCCCCCACTGGATCGGATGCTGATACGGGCATTGTCGCAATAAAGACGAAACTCACAACCATCGCGGGTGATGTTGTCAATATCGACGGCGGGGCATTAACTGCCGTGAAACTCGCGGCCACCGGCTCCGATGCCGATACCGGTATTGTTGCCATGAAGACCAAGTTGACCACCATCGCGGGATATACCGACGACATCGGTGCGGCTGGTGCGGGTTTGACGGCAATCGCGGCGACCGTTTGGACCGCGACGGGTGGAGATTCGGTGTTGCAGGCGCTGGACTACACGAACAACACTCATGAGGTTCTCCGACAGGTTGTTTCTACCCTTGCCACGGTGACGAACGTTACGGCTGTCGCCGGATTGGCAGACACAATCCGTGACGTGATCGGAGACACGCTGAACGCAAGTTCTGGCAAGGTCTATGTGGCGGTCGTTGATGGTCTTGCTGATACAGTTCGTGACGTGATCGGAGATACCCTTAACGCTTCATCGGGGAACGTCTATGTTGCTGTCGTCAACGGGCTTGGTGATACGTTACGCGATGTCGTCGGGGATTCCATCAACAAGATCGTCAAGAAGGCGACCTGGAATTACAGTGGCACGGGGGACTCTACCCCTTACGTCAATCGTTACACCGATCCAAACAATCTTGTTTTCTGGAAGGGTGTCGTGATCGACACCGTCGCACCAACAACGAGCGCCTTTTGGGCTCAAGTTTCTTGGCCGACTACCGACTCTTGGCCGACAGGCTCAACAGCACTGGCAGATGCACACCTGGCATTTTTGTCTGGGTCTTTGGCGACGAGAGGGTATATCAGACATGTCAGTACAATTGTGAGTCCCGCTGGGCATCCTCAATGGATGAAGTTCACGATTTACAGTACTTGGGGTTCTGCTCCTACTGTCGGTGATACTGTTTGCCTTCTCAAGAGCGGGGGATTCGCCGCTGCCATTGCGGTAGCATTGAATGCAATTGGACAACAATCAATTCAAGCAGACGCCATTAACGCCAGCGAGTTGGGCGCTGGCGCTGTCAGTGAAATCGTCGATAGTCTGATAATGCGGTTTCTCACTTCTGATATAGCTGCCACCTATAGTGATTCGTCCATTGGCGCCATCTTACGGTCCATCCGAGATTCTCTGGACACGCAGGGTTGGGCAGCCACGGGTGATAATGTAACCTTAGCTGCTGGACAGTTCACCAAGATCAAGGACACCGTAGCCCGGATCGTCAATGATTCCAACATTGCGCTGTACAGCGACCTTTCTGCTGTGGCGTGTGGTGGCTCGGGATCACAATTGGACAGCATCAAGGTCAAAGATACATCCGGCACAGACGTTGTGGTTGCCAATACCAAGGTGACAGTACAGTTATCAGGCGGTAATTACACCTGGTTGACCACCAATGGGGCGGGGTGGGCAGTCTTCAATCTTGAACCAAGTACCGCCTATACGCTCTTGGGAACAACCACAGGATATGTTTTCCCCAGCAGGTTGGATACAACGGGCAGCGGGGCAAACTACAAAGATTCCATTTTGGGGTATGACATCGCACCGACAAACTCCACTCCGGGATCTCAACAGACCACGCTCTACGACTGGGCGACGATCGGCGTAGACACGCTCAAGGGGGCCACGGTGACGATAACGCTCTCGGGCGCGTCAGACTTCTACACCTCCACAGATCTCGTCCCTGCGGCAAGCTGGGTGGTCAAGGCGAGCACTACAACGGGACTCTGGGAGAAGCCGATCTTCGGGACGGACTCTCTTTCCTGCACGGGGGGAGGGTCGGCAGTATATTCGGTCACGATTGAGCATCCGATTCTCGATCAGGTCGGGCAGGTGATCCGGTATGACAATTTGGTCATTCCGGCCAATGGGGCGACGACAAGACTCAGGACGGTGGTTGCAGGCCAATGAAACACAGAAGATTACATCAAGTGATCGCCGGGACGATCGCCGTTTTGTTCTTCATCATTTACGTTCAGTCCGCGAACCATCCCGTTCTGGCACTTACGAATGCACAGACCACGACACTGGCCGGACGGGCAACCATCGGTGTTGACACCCTCAAGTACGCGACCGTCAAGATCACCCTGGTGGGGTCAAGCCGCTTTTTCACGGGTACGGATCTCGTACCATCGGTGAGTGTTTTCGTAACCGCTGACAACACAGGCGCCTGGTCGAGGAAGATCATAGGAACGGATTCGCTTTCGTGTGGAAAGTGCGGAGTCTCAGCGACTTACGACATAACAATCGAGCACCCGATTCTGGACAGGTCCGGCCAGAAAATTGAGTACCGCGGTCTGTCGATTCCCGCCAACGGCTCGACCACGCAGTTACTGTCCATCATCTCGGGGATGTGACCTGCTTCCGCGTTCACGGCAGCTCCTCTCCAATTCGTCCCCGCGCACGATGGTGTCAGCGGGCGTCATGCTCTATGATCCTTCGCCCGATCCATTGAACAACGGCAGGCACTACTGCGTTGCCCAGTGCCCGTAACTTGTTCACTCTGTCGGGGCATCCCTTAGCCACCCGAATGAATCTTCCAGCCAGTTCAGGGGGAAGCCCATCAACCAGCTCACCCAAACGGGGTTCAACTGCCCACCAATCGCATTGGGCAGGCAGTCCCTGTCCCCGTCGGAATATGAACCCCTCTGCGACTTGCCCTTCCAGTCGCGGGATTGCGGGGTCGGCCACATCCTTGCGGACAGCGCCTCGATCAGATTCCCGCCTTCTCGGCTCTCGCGCGGCGTTATTCTTCCCCCATGACTCCCGTCTGTTGATCTCGGCGTAGGCCACAATCCAGACCCGATCCCGCCGGTGCGGGGCACCAACGGCCGACGCCGGTATGCAATCCCATTCCGCATCGTACCCGATCTCGGCCAAGTCGCCGAGTACTCGTCCAAGCCCGGCACTAAGCAACCCTGGGACGTTCTCCACGAATGCGTAGCGTGGTCGTACCTCGCCAATGAGTCGGGCGAATTCGGACCAGAGTCCGCTTTGTGGGCCAGTAATTCCTCGGCGTTTTCCGGCAACTGAGACATCGGTGCAAGGGAATCCACCGCAGAGGACATCAACGTAGGGCGGGTTTCTGAGTTCTCGGATGTCGCCATAGATCATCGTCTCCGGCCAGTGCTTGGCGTACACAGCGCGACAGTAGGGATCGATTTCACAGGACCACTTGATGTCGAATCCCCCAGCCCGTTCCAATCCAAGGCGGAATCCACCGATTCCGGCAAACAAATCTCCGACCGTGATGGCGTCAGCGGGCGTCATTGTAGAATCCGTCGTTGGGCGGGTGTCAGGTGGCGTTTCATGCGGGCCACTCCCTCACTTGTAGGTCGATGGGGAACTCCTCGATCTTCTTCTTGTGTCATCGCCCGTCCCTTTCGGCCCGATCAATTGCCGAGTTGGTCGGGGACACACCCAGGATCATCTTGATCGCCCACTCGATCCCCGCACGGTAGGCGGCGGCTTCACGCTCACTGAGAGTCTTGACGATTGCATCGAACATCTCGTTCTCATCCGCAGTACCGTAGGCGATGTCACACGCAATGCGCTCTTGTTCATCCGTCGGTTCCGGCACCAGTTCCGCCACCGCTTTTGTGCGCACAGCCATCTCAGCATCGAGCCGCACGAGAATGGAAGCCAACATATCAGCGCTCCATATCGGTTCCATGGGATCTCCGTGCTTGAAGGCGTTGTAAATATCATCCCTCAGAATTGTGAGGGTTTCATCCGTCGCCGGTCGCACGTCGGTCATCGCTCACTCTCCTTCAATCTCAGGGCCGCGATCCCCGTTCAAGGGGCGGATACAGCCGTCAATGCCTCACCGGTGAGTTTCCGCGCGGTTCAGGTCGAGACTCCACACATCGCGGCCCCAAGTTTAAGACTCCGCCCGGATTCGCTTTCGCACGTCTGCGGTTGCCTCGCAGCGTCTGCTGAGTTTTGAAGGGCAACATCCGTGAACCATGTCATCCCATCCCTTTCGGGCGGGCGGAGTCATTGTTTTCATCGGGCTGCGGCTACTAACCGTCACCGGAATCAGAACCGTCACCGGAACCGTCACCGAAACCGGAACCAAAACCGGAACCGGAACCGTCACCAAAATCGGAACCGAAACCGAAACCGTCACCGAAACCGGAACCGGAACCGTCACCAAAACCGGAACCGGAACCGTCACCAAAACCAAAACCGAAACCGAAACCGAAACCGGAACTGGAACCGTCACCAAAACCGGAACTTGCTGCTACGCTGCCCATACTGGCACCGCCTCGATGGATTTCGCCGCAACTTCAGTGATGGGAATCAACTCGATCACCTGGGTCAATAGTATCTCAGGGACCGCCATCGGGAATTTGCAGCCGCTTGGATTCTTGGTTCCAAGTGTCGCCAATTCCGACAATGTTGCAGCCCCAGTCCAATACCATATACGCCGGGCATCACGCAATTCGATTTCCTGGCCGTTTCGACGGACCACCGTTCCAGCGAATACCCCCGCCGAATACGTGCGAACCATGCAGTACCTTCCGATCATTCCATCCTCCTTGTTTGTTATTTCCCCGCTGGAATGTTGACACCGTCTCATCTTGTTGTCAACCCTGCACGAGTTCCAGCCACCGAGATGATGATCCCGACCGCAGTTACCACAATGGAAGAGGACCCCACTACGGCCACAGACCGGGCAGTCATGAACATTCAGAAAAC
>Ga0180732_1000690_pt1 | contig 25991 bp, 18 predicted proteins | sample KR11_01MetaG_FD_148674 | JGI IMG/M metagenome (GOLD analysis project Ga0180732, IMG submission 148674) | Groundwater microbial communities from the Olkiluoto Island deep subsurface site, Finland - KR11_0.1 MetaG | ecosystem: Environmental > Aquatic > Deep subsurface > Groundwater | place... | reverse complement strand
TTTACAGAAGCTGTCTCAAAGCTTAAAGGAAAGGCTAATCGCTATACGCTCTATGGCTCCGCATCCGACAAAGCCATCTGGGCATCTAAGAAAGCGCACGCCGAATACCCTCGCGCTGGGGATGGCGGGAATAGCATACTTGTTGTTGATGGCGTTGAAACGATTGATGCCACTGCGGTTGGAGCTGATATATTGGGCTTGGGACACTCGTATTTCTCAAAAAAACGTCCTGTCCTTTCAGATTTGTACTACCTAATCAGAGAGTCAATACCGGCTGCTCGTCGTGATGGTCTCCAAGAAAAGTTTCTTGGCTCTCAAAAGTATTGGCTATTTGATCCCCTTTAGCACCTAACCATTGAAAACTTTACCATGACAGATATGAATAATTGTGAGCTGACTGAACCAACCCACTTAATCAGAGGTTGAGCCATGATCCTATCTGAGTACCGCCGATTTTTGCAGACACTGGCCAACGCAGGCTCACAAGACTTGCGCAAAATGGCAAATCTCGTATTGGCGCATTGGAATGTATTGCTGCCACTCACCACGGCACAAGGGCATCGAGTTAAGAAGTTGGCCGAATTGGCTCAAGCTAATTGGGAAAATGTCAGTGCTGACATTCAACCAATAGCTGCGCAAACTGCAGCTATCGGCAACCAGATTCGCCAGCTAAAATGCCTTCACGTTGGCCCGTTTCGGGGTTTTGCCAAACCAGAAGATTTCGACCTGGCGAGTTCACTGGTGCTGATTTATGGCCCCAACGGTTCTGGCAAATCAAGCTTTTGTGAGGCATTGGAATACGGTTTATTGGGTAGTGTTGCCGATGCCGAAAGCAAACGCTTCCGCGAGCAAAGCGACTACCTGAAGAATGCCCACACCAACACATTTACTGCACCAACAGTTAGCGCAACAGATAGTCAAGGGCAGGAAGTAGCAGTGCTAAGTAACGAAGCGGTGTATCGCTTCTGTTTTGTAGAAAAGAACCGTATCGATAGTTTTTCGCGAATCGCTGCCCAAACGCCCGCCAAGCAAACTGAGCTAATTTCCACTCTGTTTGGATTGGACTCCTTTAATGAGTTTGTACGTAACTTCAGCACAGAGATTGATGACAGACACATCGACCTGACCGGCGTAAAGGCGACCACATTGGCAAAAAAACGCCAATCTCTTGCTGGCTTTGAGCAGCAACGAAAATCCAATACTGAAGAACTAGGCAGGTTGGAAGTCGAAGAAATTGCGTTGGCTAATCAATATCGTGTGGGCGCCTCATTCGTGCAAACCGTGATCGAGTTGCGCGGCGATGATAAGAATGCAGGCACAATTAGAACCATTGAAACTGAGTTACAGCAACCCCTAGAGACTAAAATCGGACTATCCATCGCAAAGTTGCAAGCGCTTCAGCAAAGCATTCGCAACGATCTGGCAAACATCAGTGCCAAGCAGCAGACGCTGGCAGAAGCTGGGCAACTGGTTTCATTCAAGCATCTGTACGAGGCGGTTAGCCAAGTACATCCCAGCAGCCCAGCGCATTGCCCTGCCTGCAAAACCCCTTTGCAGCAAGTTGCGGTTAACCCCTATACGCATGCCAGCGATGAGTTGAAGAAACTTCAGCATTTGGCGCAATTGCAACAAGAGATGCAACACCTCAACAACACCCTCAATCAATCGTTAAATTCACTTGCACAAGTGGTGATTACCTGTATTACGCGCTTCCCGTCAAATAGCGCGCTATCCGCATATCAGAGTTCTGCCAATGTCATCTGGTGGCATTCTTTGCATAAAACATTGAATGATAACTTTACGCCATGGCAGCACTTGGAGAGCCAAGTTAAACATCTCGAAGAAGCTGATAAAGCGATAGAGCAATCCACACAACAGCGCGCAATTAAGCAGCAGCAACTTACCAAGCTGCGTGAATTTGACAAGAACATTACGCAATTGCAGACACGCCGCATCACCGCAAACACCGCCATCACTGCGGCAAATCAAGCCATTGCCAATTTTGAAACAGAAAACGCACAACTGATTGCTGATGCAGCAGCAGAAATTTCGGTAGTCAAAAGAAATAGAACTATCGCCCATGCCTATGCCAGTTTTATTACCCAGCTAAGCGGTTATAAAAACAATTTGCCTGCACAGTTGGTTGCTGATTTAGGCGATAAAGTTGTTGAGCTCTACAATGCCTTTAATCGAGATGACTTGCCCAGTGAAAAATTGTCGTCTGTTCATCTGCCTTTATCGCAAAATGGACGCCTAAAAATTTCTTTCCAAGCTGAACCAACTCATTTTTTTGATGCCCTGCATGTTTTAAGCGAGGGCCATATTCGCTGTATAGGTTTAGCGATATTGCTGGCAAAGAACACGAAGGAAAATTGCCCGTTTTTGATCTTTGACGACCCCGTAAACGCTATTGACGACGAGCATCGCCGAGCGATTCGTGAAACGTTATTTGTCGATAATTTCTTTAAAGACAAACAAATTATTCTCGCGATCCACGGCGAGGAATTTTTTAACCGCACGCATCAACTCATTGGCAAGAAAGCCGCCAACGAATCTGAGTCGTATATTTTTGGCGCCAATCATGGCCAGCATCATATTCAGGTTCATTCTTTAAAAAGACCAAGAAATTATGTGCTGGCCGCTCGGGAGCTTTATGATGCAGGTGAATATCGTGACTCACTTATGTCAGCACGGCGTGGTCTGGAGAACTTGTGTGAAAAAGCGTGGTATCACTACGGCAAGCATAGCGATAAATCAGACAGTCCAATCAGTGTATCTCGACGAGCACCGAATCAACCTTGGGATTTAAGATCGCTTGCTGATAATTTGAAAGCAAAATTTAAGTCTTCAAAAGCAGCAATTCCTAATAAAGACCAAATAGTAGGTTCGCTCTCAAAGGTGTTGGGTGCGGATGCCAATCAACCTCCATGGACCTATTTCAATAAAGGCACACACGACGAAACTGATTTGCCAGAGTTTGACATGCAGACTGTAAATGAAATCGTGATAGCCATAGAGCAGCTTGATGCCGCGCTCGCAAGCTAAAAAGGTATCGAACTCAACGTCGATAAAGCTAAAGGGGTCAGCATCGCATTACCTCCCACGAAAAAGCCCGGCATCGCCGGGCTTTTCAATTATCTACAAAGCAACGCCACCCTCACCCCTCCGCCTGCGGCACGTAACTCTTCACCGACTTCCGCGACCTTGCGTTGCGCTTGTGTGTGACCACGCCTTTGATCGATTCCAGCCCTGAGAGCGGGGTGTCGGGGTATGCCCAGTTGAGGGCGGTGAGTCGCCAGCCGCCGTGTTCGTCGCGCTTGAGTTGGCGGAAGATGAAGTCGTCCTTTTCGACTTCGGCGATGACGTATGCGCCTTCGGTGGCGGGTGCGCCCATCTGGATGACGAGGATCTCGCCTTCGGTGAATTCGGGTGCCATGCTGTCGCCCAGCACCATGAGCGCGACGATCTCTTTGCCGTCGCAGTTACTGCCGGCGGGTTCGTCTGTCGGGGTGTCGGCGGAGATGACGGGGATGTCTATGGGTTTGCGCGTTTGCATGCTTTTCGCTCTGTTTGGGTTGGGCGGATGATAGCGTCTATCCGGCGGCGGTTGAATGACCCGTTAGGGGGCTGCGGCCCTTCCCTCCCCGATTTGCTTTAGCATACGGGGCGTTCATTTCCGGGAGGTTGCCATGTTGCGTATTGCTTTGTTGTTTGGGTCTTTCTTGGCCTGTGGGTGGGCGTTGGCGGAACCGTCGGTGTACAACCGCGTGGATTTCCAGGTGGAGGCGGCGCGCGAGGTGGCGAACGATCTGCTGACCGCGACTTTGGTGGTGGATATCCAGGACAAGCAGCCCGCGCGCGTTGCGCAGCAGATGAATGCGGCGCTGAATGATGCGCTCAAGAAAGCCGCGGCGTTCAGTGCGGTGAAGGCGAGCAGCGGCAACCAGCAGACCTTTCCGGTGTATGGCCGGAACAACCAGATCGAGGCTTGGCGCGGCCACGGCGAAATCCGCATCGAATCGCGCGACTTCAAGGCGGCGGGTGAGCTGATCATGCAGTTGCAGTCGGGCATGCAACTTGGCGGCGTGCAGTTTTCCGTGTCACCCGATGCGCGCGCGCGGATCGAGAATGGGCTGATCACCGAGGCGATCAAGGCTTTCCAGCAGCGTGCCGAGGCGATACGCACCGCCATGGGCGCGAAGGCTTACAAGACCGTGCATATGGGCATCAACAGCGGCATGCCGAACCACCCCATGCCGATGATGCGCGCGGCCAAGGTGAGTTCCTCCATCTCGGCGCCGGAGTTCGCCGGGGGTGACAGCCGCATGACCGTGCAAATCAACGGGACGATAGAGACACAGTGAGCCAAGCTGCGCTACGCATCGCCGACCTCCGCCAACGCCTGCACGACCTGGGCGCCAAGCCCTGCCATGAAGACCGTCTGCTGCGCGGCTGGAGTCAGGTCCGTTCGTTGGACGTGAAGGGCAGCCCGGCTGCGACCTTCTTCCCTGCCGCGATGCGCGCGGCCTTGCCCGCCATCTTGGCAGAGCTGGAGGGGTTGGCGCGCTTGCATGGGGAATATCCCGCCGATGATGAAGTGGCGCGATTACTGGTGGAACTTAACGACGGGCAGATGGTGGAGAGTGTGTTGCTGCCGCGCGGCGGGCTGTGCATCTCGACACAGGTGGGCTGCGCGGTGGGATGTGTGTTCTGCATGAGCGGCCGCGATGGTTTGATCCGCCAGCTCGGCAGCGCTGAGATCGTGGCGCAGGTGGTGCTGGCGCGCAAACGCCGCGCGGTGGGCAAGGTGGTGTTCATGGGCATGGGCGAACCGGCGCACAATCTGGACAACGTGCTGGAGGCCATTGAGGTGCTGGGCATGCAGGGCAACATCCCGCACAAGAATCTGGTGCTTTCGACGGTGGGTGACTTGCGTGTGTTCGATCGATTGCCGCAGGAAACCGTTAAACCCGCCCTCGCGCTTTCGCTGCACTCCACCGACGATGCGCTGCGCGCGACGCTGTTGCCACATGCGCCGCAGACACCTGTGGCCGAACTCATGGAGCGCTGCGAGACGTATGCGCGCGCGACGGGTTATCCGACACAGTACCAGTGGACATTGATCGAGGGTGTGAACGACAGCGATGAAGAACTGATGCGCCTCGTCGAACTGCTCACCGGCAAATACGCGATCATGAATTTCATCCCCTTCAACGATGTGGCGGGCCTGCCCTACCGCCGCCCTTCGACGGAACGCATGGCGCGCATGGTGGGCACGCTGAAGCAGAACGGCATCGTGACGCAGTTGCGCGATTCGGCGGGTCAGGAAGTGGAAGGCGCTTGCGGCCAGCTGCGGGCGCGGCATGCGACGGCCGGACAGACCGTCACACGGATGGAAAAGCGGGGAAAGGTGTTGTTACAAGGTTCTTGATCGGCAACCCGTTCGGGTCGCGATCATTTCGCGGTTGCGAGCACTGTGTTCAATACGTTCAGGGTGCGCATGACTTCGTGGAAGGCTATGCGTACTTCGCCGTCCATGATCTGCTTCGCGGCGGCGAAATTCTTTTCCTGGATGTTCTTCACCACAAAGCCGGCCGCCGTATGCAAACGGGAGTGCTGCTCGGTCAGCATCTGGATACCTTTGTTGTTGGGGCCGAAAACGGTCTTTGCCGGGCCATGCAGCCACTTGCCCAGATCGCACAGGTCGTCGCGCATGATCTGGTCAAGACCGATGTCACCCTGCGATTTTCCATCCAGATAATTCTGCAGGCTGAGCTTCCAGGCGATGTGCGCCTCGATCTCGTCCATGACGTTGATCTCATTCTTGAGCACCTCTTTCTGGTCGTCCGTCAGACCGAAGAGTTTGATCAGCGCATCCTTGAGCAGCTTGACCGATACCAGGATCACCAGACCCGATACTGCACTGGAGATAAGCAATTGATCGGCACTGAGTTTTCCGAACAGGATCAGCACCAGTTCGATGCTGATACCCAATACGATAACTACGTTGATAATGAACGAGAGCTTTTTCATCAAGCACCTACTGTGTTGTGATTTGACTGCGCAAAAGGATCGCGTCTTCCCGGCCAAGTGCCATGCATCGTTTAGGACGCGGCCGCATTCTACGCTAAGCTATTGATATTGCGCGAGCATTTTGTTGTTTTACAACAAACGATGAAGCCCGGCATGCCGGGCTTCTGTCATTTCACTTCTTTGGGGTCGACCACGCGTATCACTTCACCTTCGAACACCTCGTCGTTGCTGGCACGCTGTTCGCGCATCACGGACTGGTCTTGATTTGCGAATGCGCGCATCTGTTTGCGCACCTCGCGCGTCTTCCACCACAGATAACCCCAGGCGATCAAGCCGACTACGGCAATGACAGCAAAGAACACCGCAGAGAACATCAGGACGACGATGGCGACCGCCACGGTGACGAGCACTCCCACGAACTTGCGCAAGGGGCTGGGCGGGTTGGCGGGAGGAGGCATTACGAATTTTATTTGCATAGGTGTTCCTGAGTTGGAGCAATAAAGCAGCGTGCTGGTTTACGAAGAACTTAACAAGTCCACCCTGCACCATATTCAACGGGAAAAAATGCGCGGCCTCTCCATCGATCGGAGAGGCCACACAAGCGCATCGCTTACTTGCTGAACTGCATGATGCCGCTGTCGCAATCCACCTTGATGGTGTCCTTCGCGGCGAACTGCCCCTCGAGGATGTGCTTGGCGAGCGGGTTCTCCAGCTGCGCCTGGATGGCGCGCTTAAGCGGACGCGCACCGTACACCGGATCGAAGCCCGCGTTGGCGATCTCGGCCAGTGCGGCTTCCGATATCTCCAGCTTCATCTCCATCGCGGCCAGACGTTTCTCCAGATACTGCAACTGGATGCGCGCGATGGACTTGATGTTCTTCTCGTCCAGCGCGTGGAACACCACCACCTCGTCGATACGGTTGATGAACTCGGGACGGAAATAATTCTTCACCTCGCCCATCACGGCCAGCTTCACCACCTGATAATCGTCGCCCTGCATCTGCTGGATCATCTGCGAACCCAGGTTGGAGGTCATCACGATGACGGTGTTCTTGAAGTCCACGGTGCGGCCCTGGCCGTCGGTCATACGACCGTCGTCCAGCGCCTGCAGCAGCACGTTGAACACATCCGGGTGGGCCTTCTCCACTTCGTCCAGCAGGATGACGCTGTACGGCTTGCGGCGCACCGCTTCGGTGAGGCCGCCGCCTTCTTCATAGCCGACATAGCCCGGCGGCGCGCCGATCAGACGCGCGACGGAATGCTTCTCCATGTATTCGCTCATGTCGATGCGGATGAGATGGTCTTCCGAATCGAACATGAAACCGGCCAGCGCCTTGCACAGCTCGGTCTTGCCCACGCCGGTGGGGCCGAGGAACAGGAATGAGCCGTAAGGGCGATTGGGGTCGGACAGACCGGAACGCGAACGACGGATGGCGTCGGATACAAGGCGCACGGCTTCGTCCTGACCCACCACGCGCTCGTGCAGCTTCTCTTCCATCTTGAGCAGTTTGTCGCGCTCGCCGGTCATCATTTTGCTCACCGGGATGCCGGTGGCGCGGCTCACCACTTCGGCGATCTCATCCGCGCCGACCTGCGTGCGCAGCAGTTTGTTCTTGGTACCCGTGCCTTCGGCTTCGCGCTGTGCGGCCTCTTTTAGTTTGGCTTCCAGTTGCGGCAGCTTGCCATATTGCAGCTCGGCCACTTTTTCCAGCTTGCCTTCGCGTTGCAGACGCACGATCTCGGCACGCACATGATCGATCTCTTCTTTTGAAGTGGCCGAATCCTGTGCCGCGCCCTTCTCCGATTTCCAGATCTCGTCCAGATCGGCGTATTCACGCTCCAGCTTCTTGATCTCGTCCTCGATCAGCCCCATACGTTTGCGCGAGGCTTCGTCCTTCTCTTTCTTCACCGCTTCACGCTCGATCTTGAGCTGGATCAAGCGGCGTTCGAGTTTGTCCATGACCTCCGGCTTGGAGTCGATCTCCATCTTCATACGCGAGGCGGCCTCGTCGATCAGATCGATCGCCTTGTCCGGCAGGAAGCGGTCGGTGATGTAGCGGTGCGAAAGTTCGGCTGCCGCGACGATGGCCGGATCGGTGATCTCGACGCCGTGGTGTACCTCGTATTTTTCTTTCAGACCGCGCAGGATGGCGATGGTGGATTCCACGGAAGGCTCGTCCACCAGCACTTTCTGGAAGCGACGTTCCAGTGCGGCATCTTTCTCGATGTACTTGCGGTATTCATCCAGCGTGGTGGCGCCGACGCAGTGCAGCTCGCCGCGCGCCAAGGCAGGCTTGAGCATGTTGCCCGCATCCATCGCGCCGTCTGCCTTACCGGCACCGACCATGGTGTGCAGCTCGTCGATGAACACGATGTTGTTGCCTTCATCCTGTGCCAACTCTTTGAGCACCGCTTTCAAACGCTCTTCAAATTCACCGCGATACTTGGCACCCGCCACGAGCGCGGCCATATCCAAACTGAGGACTTTTTTGCCTTTGAGCGAATCGGGCACTTCACCGTTGATGATGCGCTGGGCCAAGCCTTCGACGATGGCGGTCTTGCCCACGCCGGGTTCGCCGATCAGCACCGGGTTGTTCTTGGTGCGGCGTTGCAGCACCTGGATGGCACGGCGGATCTCGTCGTCGCGACCGATGACAGGGTCGAGCTTGCCTTGCCGCGCACGTTCGGTCAGGTCCACGCAGAATTTCTTCAGCGATTCGCGCTGACCTTCGGCCTCCTGCGAGCCCACCGACTCGCCGCCGCGCACCGCGGCGATAGCGGTTTCCAATGGCGCACGGGTGACGCCATGCTGTTTGAGCAGACGGCCAGTCTCACCCTTGTCATTGGTGAGCGCGAGCAGGTACATCTCGCTGGCGATGAACTGGTCGCCGCGCTTCTGCGCTTCCTTGTCGGTGAGGTTGAACAGGTTTGTCAGGTCGCGGCCGACCTGCACCTCGCCGCCGTGGCCTTCCACCTTGGGCAGACGGGTGACGGCCTCGCCCAACGCGGCCTTGAGCGCGTTGACGTTGCCGCCCGCGCGGGCCAGCAGCGAGCCTGCCCCGCTGTCGGCATCGTTGAGCATGGCGAGCAGCAGATGCTGCGGCTCGATGAACTGGTTATCTGCACCGACAGCCAGACTCTGGGCATCGGACAGGGCTTGTTGCAGCTTGGTGGTGAATTTGTCGAAACGCATGGTGCACTCCTTGACGGGAATTGTTGTCTGCCGGGTAGATGGGGCAGTCGTCCCGGATTTCAAGTGGCTATTGACCGGGCACAGGCGGCGGGTTACGTTCCCATTATGAACCTCGAAACCTGGGAATTGATGAGTTATGTCGTCACGGTGATTGGCTTGCCGCTGGCGATCTCCGTGTTCGTGTTCGAACAGCGCAAAGAGCGCGACAACGAGGACGAGGAGGTGTACCAGCTGCTGTCGGACAACTACCAGGATTTCCTCAAGGTGGCGCTGGAAAACTCCGACCTGCGCCTGTTTTCGAACGAAAAGACCGGCGATCTGGACGACATCCAGAAGGAGCGCATGTATATCGTGTTCAGCATGCTGATCTCGCTGTTCGAACGCGCCTACCTGCTGCTGTACGAGGATGACATGTCGCCCAAGCAGTGGCGGCGCTGGCGCTCGTGGGATGACTATATGCGCGAGTGGTGTCAGCGCGAGGATTTCCGCATGGCGCTGGCCGACCAACTGGGCGGCGAGGATCCGGATTTCGTGACCTATCTGCAACGGCTGGCCGAGGAGCGCGCCCCATCATGAGGGCAGCTCTAATAATCCAAATTTCGTCGCAATACTGCGTTGCTCACAAAAAATCACTCCTTACATATCAGACATATGCCGCGTCGCGATTTTTTGCTCGCGCCTTGTCTTGCTTAGAACTTTGAATTATTAGAGATGCCCATGAGTCAGATATTGTGTGCTGTGATAGCCTTCGCGCCCTCGTACAACCCTACCCTGTAACTGCCCGTGGCCCGTCTGCTTGATCTGCTCGCCAACCTGTTCCCGCTGTGGGTGCTTTCCTGCAGCGGCCTTGCGCTGATCTTCCCTCACTGGTTCACGTGGTTCAGCGGCCAGATGATCGTGTTCGGGCTGGCGATGATCATGATCGGTATGGGCATCACGCTGAGTCTGGACGATTTCCGCCGTGTGGCGCTGATGCCGCGCCAGGTGATGATCGGCGTGTTCGCACAATTCGCCATCATGCCTTTCCTGGGCTGGTTCATCGCGCTGTCGCTGGAGCTGGAGCCGCAACTGGCGGTGGGCTTGATACTCGTGGCCTGCTGCCCCGGCGGCACGGCTTCCAACGTGGTGAGCTACATCGCGAAGGCGGATGTGGCGCTGTCGGTGCTGATGACCATGTGTTCGACCTTCGCGGCGGTGGCGATGACGCCGCTGCTGACCCAATGGCTGGCCGGTGCCTATGTGCCGGTGGATGCATGGAGCCTGTTCACCAGCACGGTGAAGGTGGTGCTGCTGCCGGTGGTGATCGGCATGCTGCTCAACCGCTACGCGCACCGCAGCGTGCAGTTCATCCTGCCGGTGGCGCCGCTGGTGTCGGTGATCTTCATCGCGCTGATCTGCGCGAGCATCATCGGCAGCAACGCGGAGACGGTGAAGCATTCGGCGGGTGTGCTGTTCTCGGCGGTGGCTTTGTTGCATGCGGGCGGCTTCGGCTTGGGTTATGCCCTGGCGCGCTTGTTGCGCCTGAACGAACTTTCGGCGCGCACCATCTCCATCGAGGTGGGCATGCAGAATTCCGGCCTGGGCGCGGTATTGGCGCGCAGCAGCTTCCCGCAGATGGCGCTGGCCCCTGTGCCTTCCGCCATCTCGGCCAGTTTCCATTCGATCATCGGTAGCATTTTGGCCGCCTGGTGGCGGTCGCGCCCGGCACACAAGGAGTGAACATGAGCATTACCCCGCATATCCGCGCCAACGTGAAAGCAGCGCTGGAAGAAGACATCGGCAGCGGCGACCTGACCGCGCAACTGATCGGCGAAAGCGCGCACGCCAGCGCCACCGTCATCACGCGCGAGAATGCGGTACTGTGCGGTACGTTGTGGTTCGAGGAATGTTTCCTGACGCTGGACCCGGATTGCCACATCGAATGGAAGCTGCGGGAGGGCGAGCGCGCCGTCGCGAACCAGACACTTTGCGAGATACACGGCAATGCGCGCGCGCTTTTGTCGGGCGAGCGTCCGGCGCTGAACTTTTTGCAGACGCTGTCGGCCGTGGCGACCGAGACACGCCGCTATGTGGAGGCGGCAGCCGGCCACAAGGCGAAGATCATGGACACGCGCAAGACCCTGCCCGGTCTGCGCCACGCGCAGAAATACGCGGTGACGGTGGGCGGCGGACACAACCAGCGCGTGGGGTTGTTCGACGGGGTGCTGATCAAGGAGAACCACATCGCGGCGGCAGGCGGTATCAGCAAGGTGATGGAGCTGGCGTTCCAGGTGACGCCACCGCATGTACCCATCCAGATCGAGGTGGAGAACATGGCGCAGCTGGACGAGGCATTGCTGGCCGGTGCCCAACTCATCCTGCTGGACAACTTCTCGGTGGCCGACATGCAGCTGGCGGTGGAACACGCCGCCGGGCGCGCGGAGCTGGAAGCCTCGGGGGGCATCACGCTGGAGAACATCCCGCTGATCGCCGCCACCGGCGTGGACCGTATCTCCATCGGCGCGCTGACCAAGGATGTGAAGGCCATCGACCTGTCGATGCGCGTGCGGCTGCCTTAAAATCTACTGCGCACTCGAATTGCGGCGTTGCGCGGTGTTGGGAATCCTCATGTACCATTTGTACATTCCGGCTCTTCCGCTCCGTGCGCCTTGCACTTCGAGCGCTCGCTACGATTTTCCTCTTGAGATTATTTAGTTCGCCCCTATATTAGGGACTGCTGATCAACCAAGGAGCGATCATGTCTGACCCGAAACACATCGTCTGCCCGCATTGTGATGCGGTGAACCGCGTACCCGCCGACAAGCTGGCGGCGAACCCGACCTGCGGCAAATGCAAACAAGCCTTGTTCGATGCCCATCCGGTGGAACTCACCGAAGCCAACTTCATGCGCCACATCGGCAACAGCGATGTGCCGGTGCTGGTGGACTTCTGGGCGCCCTGGTGCGGCCCGTGCAAGATGATGGCCCCCGCCTACGCACAAGCGGCACAGATGCTGGAACCCCAGGTACGCGTGGTGAAACTGGATACCGAACAGGCGCAGAACCTCGCCGCGCAGTTCAACATCCGCAGCATCCCGACGCTGGCTTTGTTCAAGGGCGGTCGTGAAGTGGCGCGACAGGCGGGTGCGATGGATGCGAAGAACATCGTGGCTTGGGCGCGCTCGAAGCTATGAGGCTGCTCGCTCTATCCGCTTTGCTGGTTCTCGCCGGGTGTGCCGACCCGGCGCACAACCTGTACGAAGGCATCAAGCAAAACAACGATGCGAAGCGCACGCCGATGGAGCGGGCCACGCAGCCAGCGCCGGATTACGACACCTATCGAAAATCGCTGGAAAGCGACGACACAAAGTAAAACGGGAAGCCGCCTGGCTTCCCGTTTCTGCACTTATCAAGCAGCGGATCAGCGCACGACGCAACCCTGATCGCCACCTCCGCCGTCACCATTCTGCTCGATGTTATCCATCTTGGCATCGCCGCCCATGAAGTCTGGTGTTGCAGCCAAGCGGGTCAATATCTGGTCGTTGGTGAAGCCACTCTCACCCTTGCCCAGATCGACTTTCTGATCATTCTTTTCAAGAATGACCTGACCGTCGTGCACCGTGACATACAGCCCGGCATCGGACTCGGCACCAGCATCGTCAAACAGTTTGTCCAGATCGACCGGTACGCTATCCGGACGCGGCGCGTCATTGTTTTCAACTGCCGGGGGCAGGCTTAATATCCGCACAGGCTTGCCCGTCTCGCGCGCGATGACGGCAGCCTGATTGATGGCCACGGTGTACGAACCGCCGGGGCTGACCAATAACACTTCACCGGACCAGACGAACACACCGGCCCCTTCCATGGGGTTGCCCTGCGGCGCACCGAAGTTCGCTGCGCCCTCTGCACACGGCCCATTGCACCATGCATCGAAACCTGTACCACGGATGCCGATAGTTGCGCCGGACATACGGAACTTGTAGTTGTCACGATTGGCGCGTCCGATCAGGCCGGTCACCACACGCACGCCGCCCTTGATCAAGCGTAGTGCGACGTTCTCCTGCACGCCGCCCTTCTTCTCATACTTGAACGCTTCCACCTTGAAGATACTGCTTTGTTGCAACGTGATGCGCCCCCCGTCGCGGAATGCCACGACAGCATGGGATTCTGCATCGCTTTGCAAGGCATCGCCCTCGAACACCGGTGAACCGAGGGTGAGTTTTCTGATATCCCCGTCTGCCTGTTTGGCAACCATCTGCCCGACGATGCGCATCACGCGCCCGGCCGGCTTCGGCTTCACTACAGGTGCTGCGGTATCCGCGTCATCCTCGCATCCTTTGTTAGCGCACAGTCGCGAAGTGAAGTCCGTACCGCGGATACCGATGGTGGCACCGGAGGCGCGCAGCTTGTAGGCATCCTTGTTGCCGCGTTTACCGATCAGGCCGGTGACAGTGCGGAAACCGCCCTTGAGCAGACGGAACACGGCGCTGTCATCCTTGGGTGCGCTCTGGCTGAACTTGTAGTCCTCGATCTTGAGATTGGAATCGGGGCGCATGGTCATCTTGGTGCCGTCTCGCATCATCACCTGCGCATAGCTCTTCCTTCCCGTCACCAGCAGATCCCCGGGCTGCACGGTGGATTTTGGCGTCAATACACGTATCGTGCCATCACCACGTTGCGCGACCAACGTGCCGCTCATATAACGGATCGTGCCGGCGTCCTCGGCCGCATAAGCATTGCCACCCGCAATCAGGAGGCAACCCAATATCAATCCCTGCAATATCTTTTTCACTTCGCACCTCACCTTCAGAACGTCCCGGTCAGCGTGGCGTGGATACGCCAGTCGCCTTTGATCTGTTCAGGATCGTTACCTTCCTTCATGATGCGACCGGCATCCATGCGCAGGCCATAGTGCTCACCGTAACCGGCACGCAAACCGAATCCCGCGCTGGCGATGCTGGTCGAGTTATTGGCACTGGAAGAACTTACGTTACCGCCATCCAGAAACAGCAGACCGCGTGCATTCATCTGGCCGCGCTCCCAAGCGGGCGTATAGGTTTCAAGGTTGAATTTAGCACCCTGCTCGCCCGTTTCACTGCCTTCCGAGAATCCGCGTACGCCGTCTGCGCCACCGAGGCGCATCTGTTCACCCTGGATCAACTTGTCACCACTCCACTGCGCATTGAATGCAGCGCGGAACTGCCACTCCCCTCCGAATTGCGTAAAAAAGCCCCCCCCTAAACGCAGCACCTTGTAGGCGGGCGTGGGGTCGGAGAAGTTCACCAGATCATAGGCTGCGAAATCCGCCGACTTGCCCTTACCTGCGATAGGCATATTGGCCGCAAAGGAGACATTGCCACTGACGTCGCTCTTGGCCAGTTTTCCCTGCACGGCATACGCCACACTCAGGGGCGTGACCACAATATCGTCATACAACACCGTCGTGGCCGGGCTGGTCAGCTGGATCTTGCTGAACTTGCGCCAATCCAACCCGAAGGACAGCGTCGGATCGAAACTGCCAATGCGATCCAGCGGGATGTTGTAGCGCGAACTGAACATGAGACCGCCGCCCTGAAAGTTGGACAGCCCACCCACCAGAGAATTGATGTTGGAATAGCCGCCGAAGAACTCGACGCTGTGGCCAAAGTTGTACAACGGAATCTTGTAACTGCCACCGAGTACCTTCACGCGACTCACATATTGCGGCGAGATCTGCATCTGCACCTGCCCCACATGGTCACGATTGAACATGGCCGCATCTCTGAAAGAGACACCCAGACGCGATACGCCGGTCTCCTTGGAGCCGGTATTGTCCAGCGTCAACACCCATTGTTTGGGATTGGTGTCATTGACCAGCACGCTGGCATCGACCTCATCATCATTCTCGCCCGCCTTCAACACGACATTGATCTGGCGCGCGGGATTCTCGTTGGCGAGACGCAACTGGCGGGCGATGTCCTTGGCGCGCGGCACGCCGCCTTCACGGACTGCCGGCAGTGCGTACAACACATTCGGCTTGCTGAAGAACTTGTTGTCCTTGACTTCGATTTTTCCGAAACGGCTCTCGATCACTTCGAAACGCACCGTGCCTGCTTCCAGTTCCTGCTCCGGCAACAACACATGCACGGCAGAATAGCCACGTTGCGCGTACAACTCTTCGACTGCCTCCAGGGCATATTGCACATCAGAGAAATCTTTCACTTCACCCACGTAGGGGGCCACGACCTGATCGAAATCCTCTTTCGTCAACAGTTTCGCCCCTTCCACCACGAACTGTTTGATGGGGAATTTCAGCACAGCGGGCGTATCGGCATCCTCTGCCATAACGACTTGAGGCAGCATCCCGACCAGCAAGACACAGGCAACCCTTGAAAGCATGGCACTCAGTTTCATCATCACTCCGTTAACGACAGACCGGCAGGTTGTCCGGCAGACCACTGCCTTGATCGTTACCGATATCAGCTTCCGCAAGAACCTGTTCCTCTTCCTTTTTCTTCTCTTCTTCTTTTGTGTCCCCTTCCGGGGTTCCGTTGTTGACCGATGTCTGGGTGATCTCCTGCACCACGGTCGGTGCAAGAATAGAAAAAGTGCCTGGCACAAACGTCATCGTGTAATTTTGCGTGTCGATCAACACCAGTGAACCTTGATTGATCGCGTACTTGCCGATCAACTCGCCCGTATCACGCACTAGCGAACCATTCAGGACCGTGGCCACAGGATCGAACAGATTGACCGTGCTATATGGCAATGTCGCCGGATCTGATGTACCCAGAACTTTATTGGTTGGAAGCGCAGTCACGACCAAATTTGCAGGCGTGATAGTGCCACTGCTATTTCCAACCAAGGTCACGTTGTAGTTGGCGCCTCCATTACCATCATTGATCGCCACACTATTGAAGGTAACGACCTTGTTCGTTCCGGCATTCTTGTCGGCATAGCGCATATCGACGTCATTCACCACATCACCCGCCACCAGTGAACCGGTGAATGTTGCAAGCTGAGCCGCCGTGGCGGTGTAGGTCGTCGTTCCGTTATACGCCCTGGTCAAACTCGGCGCAGTCAAGGTAATGCTCCGCGGCGTTACAGTAAGCGTGCCGTTTACGTAACTGATCGAATAATTGGCGGCACTACCCACGGTAAATACGGCATTGCTCGGCGTGATGGCATAACTACCAACATTTGCGCTGCTCACAGCGCCCGCACTGCTCAATGTCACACTGCCTATCGTATCCCCGCCCAGCAATCCTACCGGAGTGAAAGCAGTCCCATTGAATGTGTAAGTAGTGCCATATAACTTGCTCGCATCGCTGGCCGTGACACTTAACAACGTGAGCGCAGCCGCAGTGATGGTGAGTGTGCCGTTAGTGTAGCTAGTGATGTCGTAACCGAACTGATCGGAATATAGGCCGGTAGGGTCGATCACATAGGTGCCAGCGTTGACCGCCCCCTGAGCATTTCCCCCCATGGTTCCCAACAAAACCGCATTTGCAACTGATGTAGTGTAGGTACCACCGCTGAAGGCGGTTGCATCAAAGACCTTGGTCGCATTATTCGCGGTCACTGTGGTCTGCGTCAGGAAGCTGGTCAGCAAGGGGCCGGTGCGGCCTTCATAAATTCGCCAAATCGCGCCTGTGCCGCCGGTGTTGGCGATGTTCCAGCCGGTGAAGCTGGACATGCTCATCCTTTGCAGCGTGGTAAGACCTGCCACGCCGCTGGTGTTTAAGTAACCCCAGTCCTGACCGAACCCGGCCCCCAGAGCAGTGGTGTCAACATCCCAAAAACTGTTGTTCACAACAGCGGACACATCGTTATATCCGATCAATCCGCCAACATCGGTAGTACCACTTACCAAACCGGTAGCCGTATAACTCTGTGAGACGGCACCTTCGTTCCAACCAACCAATCCTCCGACAGCGCTTGAACCGCTCACCGTGCCGCCATCGACATAGCTGCTATTGATAGATCCTGCCAACGCGTTCCAGCCTACCAAACCACCGACCGACAATGCACCAGACACTCCCACACCCGACACAAAACTACCCGAAATATAACCGTCATTGAATCCAACCAAACCACCGACGGCACTGTTTCCAGTCACAGAGATCGTACCGCCAGAAACATAACTTCCGGAGACAACCCCGAGCTGAATACCTGGACTGCCAGACCAACCGGTAGTAGCGCCGACCAGATATCCAACCAAACCGCCCACATTGCTTGCTGCAGTTCCTGCCGCTACCGTCGTATTCTTAACGTAACTTCCCAGCACATTGCCACGATCACTGTAGCCGACTAGGCCACCTATCCCATTTTGGGGGGCTGTGCCTGTTCCAGAGGTCACCCCTGTCACGGCAATGGCAGTGACTGTCCCTCCGTCCACATAACTGTTGATCACCGCGTTGTAATTCTCGCCACCGCCAGTAATAATCGGGGCCAAAACAGATCCGAGCAATCCGCCAACCCTAAACTCGCCATTCACTTGTGTGTTCAAGGCGTGGCTGTTGCTGATAATCCCAAGCCCGCCACCCCACCCTTCTCCGCTGTCCTGCCCAACCAGTCCACCCACGTTCGCTGTACCGGTCACCGTAACCCCATCCACATGGCTGAGGTCGATCTTTCCTGACCATTGGTTACCTACGAGACCGCCCACGTCACTACCTGATGATGTCACCGAACCTCCACTCACATAGCTGTTAGTGATGAGACCGGTATAAAAGATCAGGCTAGGTGTGCTGGGCCCTTGGTAGATGCTGCCAGCACCACCTCTATTATTCCCCACCAGACCGCCAACCATGGAGGCCACGCCGCCGATAACGTTCGTATTCAGATTGACGTAGCTGCCGCTGATGGCGCCACGCATGTTAAGGCCGACCAGTCCGCCGATGCTACTGTCGGTGGTACTGCCTGTACTGGTCACTGTACCGGTGCTGACATAGCTATTGGTGATACTACCGCCCTGTACAACACTGCTGGAGAAAAACCCATATGCCTGATTATTTCCCACCAGACCACCAACATTGCTGGTTCCACTGACAGCGGTGTTATCGACGTAGCTGGCCACGACGTTGCCCCATCGATTGGAGCCGACCAAGCCACCGACATCGTTATTGCTGGTGACCGTGCCACCGCTCACAAAACTGGTGCTGATGTTTCCGCCGACCAGCGCACCCAGCGTCGTCGTCACGGCACTGTTCTCTCCAACCAGCCCACCGGCGATGGCGCCAGCAGCGCTTACCGTAACGGTTCCCGTGACACTGACCAGATCGATGTCGCCGAGATTGCTCCCGACCAATGTCCCGACCGCCCCATAGCCTGCGACGCTCGCATTCAGCAGATTGAGGTTGGATATCAGGCTGGTCGAATTCGTGACTCCGAACATACCCATGCTGTAGTTCGGCAAAGCAAGGCCGAGATTGGAGAGGGTGAAGCCGTTGCCGTTGAAATCGCCGCCAAGTTTGGGCACATAGAATCCTGCCATGCCGGTCAGATCGACGGGACCGGTCAGGCTGAAGTTGTAAGCCGGGTTGTCGGCAAAGCCAAGCATGTCCTTGAAACCCTGTTGCGTGCCGATGCCGTAGCTGCCATCAAGTTGCAGTACGAGCGATGCATAGTTTCCAATGACCAGCGGGGTGAGCAGCCCGCCGTTGAACCAGTCGTTGTATTGAGTGGTGTACAGACCAGCCACCGTGACGTTGTTGCCGCCGTTAGTAGTGACGGTATCGATGTTGAAATAGGAGTTGGTGCGCGTGCCGCCGTCGCTGCCTGCAAGGCCGCCGATGTTGCGCACACTGGCCGTGACTGCGCCGCTACTCACATAGCTGTTGGTGATCGTGGCTCCGAAGGCATTGTTGCCGACCAGACCACCGACACTGCTACTGCCGCTGATCAGCCCGGTCACGCTTCTGGCTGCATGACTATTGCTGAGTGTGCCGTTGTTCAGACCGATGATCGACCCGACAGCACTGGCACCGTTCACAGTCGCATCCTGCAAAGTGAGGTTGGTCACCGTCGTACCGGCCACAGTCGTGCCGAACATCCCCATCCCGACATTCGGCACGTTGATGTTGAGGTTGGAAATGGTGAAGCCCGCGCCATCGAAACTGGCCGCCGCCAGATAAGGGATGTACAACCCCGGTGCAGCCGCTAAGTCGATGTTGGCCGTCATGATAAAGCTGTAGGCCGGATTGTCGGCGAACGCGAGCATGTCGCGCAGACTCTGCACCGAACCGACTTGATAGGCTGAAACACTGAACGGCAACGAGGTACTGTAATTGGCGATATTCAACGGCACATAACCGCCCGCAACCCAGGCTGCATATTGGGTGTTGTAGATGCCGCCACGCGTCACCAGCGCTCCGCCGTTGAGCAGCACGGTATCGATGTTGTAATATGAATTAGTGAATGATCCAGCGTTCGTTCCAACCAGTCCGCCGATCTGACGCGTAGCGGTATAACTACCGTCACTGAGGTAACTGTTTGATATCGTTGCACCGTTGTATCCGACCAGCCCGCCGACATCCCTAATACCGGTTGCAGTGCCGCCCAAGGCATAACTGCCGCTGATGTTGCCAAGGTTAAAGCCGACCAGTCCACCAAGGAAAAAATCGCCAGTTACATTAACAGTCGAGGCATAACTATTGGTGATGGTGCCGTTGTTGTTACCCGCCAACCCGCCAAGATTGCTGGGCGACACACCGCTGCCGACCACACTCCCCGTTGCGTAAGCAACGTCAACAGTGCCGTAGTTATTTCCTACCAGACCGCCAACATTATTGTTGCCGGTCACGATACCGCTGGCATAACTGTTCCCGCCGATAATGATGCTGACACCGCTGTTGTTGTAACCGACCAGTCCACCGACATTTGAATAGCCAGTGACGTTGCCGGTAGCGAAGCTGCCGCTGATATTTCCGTAGGTGTAACTTGAACAGAAGGCGGACGAACACTCTACAGAGCCAGACAGGTTGTAACCCGCCCACACGTTATATCCCACCAGACCGCCAATCTCCCAATTGGTGGCACCGGCTCCGGTCACGATGCTTGATGAACTGCTGGTGGTTATGCTGCCGGCGTTGCGACCTGCCAATCCGCCGACATATCTGAGACCTGTGACAGCACCACTGGAAGTGCTGCCGCTGATTGTACTGTTATAGCCGCTGTAGCCGACGAGTCCACCAGCATTGTAGCCACCCCCCGTAGACACGACTCCGCTGGCAGTGCTATTGGTGATGGTGGAGTAGAGCTGGCTACGCCCCACCAAGCCGCCCACATTAAAACCAGTCGCAGTCACATTAACGGAAGAATTGCTGTTAAGGACCGATCCCAAATAGATACTATCGCCCAGCATGCCACCGACATAGTTCATGCCGGACACCGTACCACCGATGGTCACGCCATCCAGGGTGCTGAAGTAACTGGTACCAACCAGACCGCCCACATATTGCTGGCCGGTGATGTTGACGTTGGTCAAGGTGACGTTCTTGATATTGGTGCCGGAACCGATATAGCCGAACAGGCCCACGTAGTCCGTAGTCGGTCGATTGATGGTGAGACCGTTGATGGTGTATCCGAGGCCGTCGACATTTCCGGTGAAGCCGGTCAGCGAGTTTCCAATCGGGGCAAAGCCTGCCCCCAGATTCCATGTCGCAGTCGCAGTCGCATCGATGTTTGTACCCAACGCATAGTTGCCGGCAAGGTTGGTACTCATGTTTTGCAGGTTGGTCGCGTTGTTCACCAGCATCCATGGAGTGAACGTTGCACCGACTAGGGTCGGCGTAAAGGTGGTAGGTGTCGCATAAGAGGTGGGGTTGTAATACAGATCCACACGACCACCGAGCAAGGTGAATGTGCTGACCCCTGCAAAATTTACCGTACCCGCACCGCTACCATCGGAGTCGGCATGCAGAACGACATTGAGTGCGCCGCTGGTCGTAGTGACACCCGCGTTAGCCGCGATATTGATGTTGTTCTCGGCCAGCAACGTTAATGTTGCTGCCGTTCCAAGCGTCTTGCTGATGGTCGCATTGAGGTTGATGTCACCAGCCTCGGCAAAACCAGCATTGACCGTCGTGATTGTGACGTTGGTCCCGCCGTCCAGCATGGTGCCGATCAAGCCGGTATGGATGAATGAACCTGACGCCGAAGGAGTCCATACACCACCTACGAAAGTCCCGAGGGTAGTACTGCCAGACGTACCCAAAGTGACATTCAGCGGATCGAGAAGCCACATCCCTGCCTCACCCTTGGAAGCTGATGCATCGACATGGATTCCGGCCACGTCAAGGTAATGCGCTGAAGTCTCAACGAACCCGCCATCGCCACCATTCGCACCGCCCTGTGCCGTGATGCTGCCATGAGCATGGGTCACATCATCCGCCCAGATGATGACTTTGCCGCCATCGCCGTTCTGTACGGCGTCAACGTTGATAGTCGCCGTAACATCCACAAATGTCGTCTTTGCATTCACAACGTCGGGATTCAGACCCTGCTTGTCACCGCCGACCAGCACCGTGCCGCCGCCATTAGTGCCCGATGCATCCAATGCCGTACCTGATCCAATCTGTACTTCAATCCCGCTCAATACTTCGATGGTGCCGCCGGTCGTACCCGTGGCACTAACCGTGCCGCTGATCTCGGTGCGCTGGCTGGACCGGAACACGATTTTGCCGCCCTGCATCGTCGCACTGTCTGCGCTGACCTGACCACTGTTCCTGACGATGGCGCCGAACAGACCGAGTCGGCCTGCGCTGGCTACCAGTTGGCCGACGTTGGTGGCGTCACCCGCCGGGGCGGTGATGTTCACACGCAGATTGGGATCGAGGCTGTTGACGAGTTCTACACTGCTGCCTGCAGCAAGCAGGATCTCGCCGTCAGGTGCGGTGATGACGCCGCTGTTCTCGACGTCCGGTGCGATGAGCCATATCTCACCGCCTTGTTGGGCGTTGAGGTTGCCGGCGTTGCTAACGGCTTGCGCATTGGGGTCGCTGGTGAAGCGATGACGTCCCGCCAGAAAGTCCGCATCGGAAAGATTCAGCGATGTCGCAACCAGCCCTGCCACATCGACAGTTGAACCTGCGCCGAACACCACACCGTTCGGGTTGACAAGGAACACACGACCATTGGATTGCAGGCTGCCAAGGATCTGGCTGGTGTTGCCGCCGACCACGCGATTGAGCACAGCGGAGCTGGCGCTCTGCTGGGCGAATCGGGTGATCTCGTTCTGCTGGATGCTGAAGTCTTGCCAGTGGATGATGGTGCCGGGGGTGTTGGTGACAGTGAGGGTGTTGCCGCTGGTGTTGAAATTCGCGCTGCCGTTGACGACGTTGCCGCCCATGGGATTGGCTTGTGCGCCGAAACTGAAAAGACAAAGTGCAGCCATCGTTGCCAGCTTGAAACGATGACGGTGGACATCGTCCGTGGCGGCATCCACACCGCCGATGTTCAATACGCGCATCAGACTGGAACTGGCGCGCTTGCCTTTGGACTTGACCAGTTCCGATACGGCGACCCAAGCGCCCAGCGCTTCAGACCAGATGGTGCGATAGATCTTGTTGAGTGGATTCATTGCATTTCCCCGCCTGCACTGTGAGCCGTGTCTCGGCTTGCCTAGATTACGACGAAAATCCTACACGGATATCCGGGCCGAATCCATATGCCAAGATATATATATCTGCCTATATACCCGTCGTTCACAGTGAGCTAACCCGCCTTTAACGGACACTTCAATAGGAGACAATAATGAAGGAGGTGTTCGATGGCAAGCAAAGGAACAAACAAGGTAAATCCGGAGAGGCAACGACAGCGCTTCAGTCCGGAATTCAAACGCGAAGCGGTGCGGTTGCTGGAATTGGGGCAGAAGCCCGCGACACAACTGGCACTGGAACTTGGCGTGGCCCGCAACCGGCTCTACAAGTGGCAGACACAACTCAAGGAGAATGGCGGCGTATTTCGTACGCCTGGTCGCCCCAAGTTATCAGAAGAGAGCGAACTGTCACGCCTCAAACGCGAACTAAAACGCGTCACCGAGGAGCTCGAAATCCTAAAAAAAGCGGAGACGTACTTTGCCAAGCAACGCAGGTGAAGTACGCATACATCGAAATGCATAAAGGAACGCTGCACGCCACTCAGGCTTGTCGTGTGCTGGGCGTTGCGCGCAGTGGTTACTATGACTGGAAGACACGCGGGGAATCCGAACGCAGCAAGCAGAATGGCGAGTTGCTGGCGCGGATCAAGGAAGTGCATCTAGCCAGTCGTGAGGCTTATGGTGCTGTGAAGACATGGCGTGAGCTCAACATGCGAGGCATTGCCTGCGGTAAGCATCGCGTGGCTCGACTCAGGCGGCAAGCAGGCATTGAGGCACGACGCAAACGGCGCTTCCGGGTCATCGTGGAGAATCACCATACTGCACCGGCTGCTCCCAATCTCGTGCAACGCCAATTCGCCGTTGCCAACCCCAATCAGGTCTGGGTGGGAGATGGCACCTTCATTCGCACCCGACAGGGCTTTCTGCATCTGGCGGTCTTGCTGGATCTGCACTCTCGCCGGGTAGTCGGCTGGGGCATGGGTGACAGACCGAACCTGCTGCCGGTCATGTCGGCCTTGGATATGGCGCTCCTGCATCGACAACCTGGGCGCGGCTTGATTCACCATACTGACCAAGGAACGCTCTATGCAGCACACGCCTACCGGGATAAGTTGTTGAAGCATGGCCTGCGCCCGAGCATGAGTCGGCGCGGCAACTGTTACGACAATGCGGTAGCTGAAAGCTTCTTCTCAAACTTGAAGAACGAACTCGTGCACTATTGCGACTTCCATACCAGAGATGAGGCACGGGCAGCGATCTTCGAATACATTGAAATATTCTACAATCGCCAGCGCAGGCATCAGACCTTGGGCTATCTCAGTCCGGTGCAGTTTGAGCAGCAAACAGATGTGCCCAATTAAACCGTCCGTTAAAGGCGGGTTAGCTCATGCTGACCCCATATCACTTGATACTAAGCAGCCCACAATCCGTGCAAGTCAACATCGCGATCATGCGGGCGTTCGTAAAGCTGCGCGAACTGACCATGACGCATCACGACCTTGCAAAACAACTCAACGCACTGGAAGAGAAAACCGCCAATATGGCGATGCAGCACGATACCTTTGCGCGCAATACGCGCGTTCAACTCAAGCAGGTGTTCGATGCCATCCGAGAGTTGATGACACCGCCTGAGCCGACGAAGAAACGGCCCATCGGGTTTATTACCGGCGATGAAAAGCCGAAGATAAATTGACTGATATGAGGGGGTTGTGTTCGTGCAAAAACAATTCGAAGCTGAGCCGTTTAATTTAATAGCATCCAGCGGCATATCTGACTAAACCATGAGGGGGCATATGTTACCTGTAGCATTGGTCGAGGCACTACGTGAATTTTCGAATATCTTAGCAAAGCTCGCCGCACATCTCGGCGAATACGGTACAGATTTGCATCACCGCAAAATGGGTGGCAAAGAGCTACCGATTGAAATTGCGAAAGCCATTGTCGCGGCCAATTTGTTGATAAAACAGATTGAGGCCTCGATCTCAATGTCACCTTCTCATCGCATTTACAAGAAATTATTAGATACACTCCTCAACCTGACTCATCTAATTTCAACTCTTACAAGGCTGGCTAACGCAGAAGAGTTTGCGCAGTTAACAAATGACGAAACACCCATCCCTCCAACGTTGTTGCTAGCGATTGAATTAACGACCCAATATTTATCGGTAGAAATTGACCACTACATCAAGTTGGAAAAATCCTACATGCGTGTTCTCGCAAATGAGCCGCGTGCAGCCCTTGGTTATGCGGAACGGCCATTTGTTGAACTAGCGAGTGTCAAAGAAACTTTCGGCCAAGACCTATTATTCTCACGTGATTATCCATCTACCTCAATTGACTCTGTGCTTAACGATGAGCTTAAGTCAGAGCTGACTGGAGAGGCTACATCCAAGAACTTGTTGTGCACCTTCATCCCTGTATTTTTTGCTACTGATCGAGCAATCGCGAAAGACAATAAGCCACAACACTGCCAATTTCTCAATCGCAGAGGCAAAGATACACTCAGCTACGGTATTGCTGAAGTATCTATCCCACCTATCCCCACTCATAAGCGTGGCCGAGTGGAAAGACCATTTTCATTTTGGAAGTTTCAGTTCAAGGAAAATGAGGAACGCCATATCGTTATAACAAGCTGCGATATCCAAACAGTCAGCGACTGGAAACAGATTGCGACGAATAAGCTTGAAGAGATGAACAGCAAGACAGCACTCGTATACATCCATGGCTTCAATGTCACCTTCGACGATGCAATTCGTCAAGCGGCTCAAATAGGACGCGATATCGAATTCAGGGGCCTTGTTACGGCATATAGTTGGAGTAGCGTGTTTGACGTTTTGAAATACGCAGCTGATGAGGACAGCGTCAAACTTACGGCACCTCGTTTACTTGAATTTCTAGAAACTCTCCGGGATATCGGTGTTACCACCATTCACGTGATTGCCCATAGCATGGGTAATCGAGCGCTTCTTGAGGCGATAGAAAAAATGCCTACTGTTGAACAGAAAGAAACATTGTTCGGTGAAATTGTCATGGCAGCGCCAGACATTGATGCGACGCTATTTACAGAAGCTGTCTCAAAGCTTAAAGGAAAGGCTAATCGCTATACGCTCTATGGCTCCGCATCCGACAAAGCCATCTGGGCATCTAAGAAAGCGCACGCCGAATACCCTCGCGCTGGGGATGGCAAAATCGAAGAATAAGTCATAAT
>Ga0180732_1000689_pt1 | contig 26014 bp, 55 predicted proteins | sample KR11_01MetaG_FD_148674 | JGI IMG/M metagenome (GOLD analysis project Ga0180732, IMG submission 148674) | Groundwater microbial communities from the Olkiluoto Island deep subsurface site, Finland - KR11_0.1 MetaG | ecosystem: Environmental > Aquatic > Deep subsurface > Groundwater | place... | reverse complement strand
CACTGGTCAGTTTGGACGAACTGGAATGCACTGTTAAAGACCAGCTCTTCGGGGCGGTTATACCTTATATGACCGAAGCCCTGCAAATCTTTGCCCCTGAATTTGAGGAAATCAACATCTACTGCGTCAGGGGCAATCACGGGGCTTACGGCAAGTTCGCCGCCACCTCTACCAACTGGGATGATGTGGCTTATCGTTTCTTGGAAATCGCTTTCAAGGACACGACCCACATCAAATTCCATATCTCGGACAACTTCTACCAACTGGCGACCATTGAGGGCTGGAAGTTCCTGATGGTTCACGGGGACGACATCCGCGGCTGGATGGGCATACCGCATTACGGCATTGAGCAAAGAGCAATGCGGTGGTATCAGTCCATTGGCCATTACGATTATCTGTGCCTTGGACACTTCCATACCTTCTACGCGCGGGAGTTCAATAACATTGAAATCATCATGAACGGGACTTTTATCACGGATGATGCCTATGTGCTGAAGAAAATCGGCATGGCTGGCTCGCCGCGGCAGGTTCTGTTCTCCGTGCATCCGAAGCTGGGAGTGGTCTTCCTGCGGAAAATCTTTCTGGACAAGGAGCTGAGACAATGAAGTATTTAAAAGATTTGCTCATTTCGTTTTTGGTCTGGTTTTTCCTTGAACCCCTTTAAAAAGGAGCTACTATGAAATGCGATTGCGGATACCTAATGTGGCTATCGGGCGTGAATTGGGAACAAGACACGCATGTCTATGCTTGCCATTGGTGCAAGGTAATATTCCCAATAAGTTTCAGGAGGAAAGATGACAAAAGAGATAAAGGTTCATGTCAATCTTGCGCCGGAAATCATTAACCTGCGGGTGGAAGACGAGGTGGACTATCAAATGGCTATGCGGGCTGTTACCATCATCTCTTTAATGGCTAATTCGTGGCAAAGCTGGTATGACTGCATGGCGTTTGATGTTATGATAGAACACCTGCTTGGACGGATTAACCAAAAGAGCGTGAAAGAATGCCTGCGGATAATCTACCAGCATGTTGTTGCTGAAATTGCGCAACAGCTGGCAGGTTCGGACGGCTATGAGATGGTTCATGATATGCTGAAATGGAAAGTTTGCCCTTTATGCGGGCAGGAGGGAACATGCAAAAACTAAAAAGGAAAATTGACCACGAGCGGAGGCGCTTGGACGAGCTTATGCTGGAACTGGCACGGGAGAGAAAAGCCAGAGAACACGAGTGGCAGAAGCATGTCCCTGAACGTCTTGAAAGGGCAATGGAGTTTTTACAGGAAGCCAATAATGAATTATTTATGGCTATCGTTGCTCTGAATGGAGGAAAAAACGATGCTGGGGACTAACAAAGTAACTGGCACAAGGGCGAGATTAACAAAATTTCGCCCCTCACTTACGAAGAATTTGTGGGGCGAAAGTCCCGTTCAGTCAACCTGAAAACAAGTTCTTCGCAAATGGGGAAGAAAAAAACAATTTGCATAGATTTTGATGGTGTCATTCATCGTTATTCAAAAGGCTGGATGGAAGGAAAGATTTATGATGAACCGGTTGACGGTGCGATTGAAGCCATAAAATTATTACAAAAGGATTTTGAAATTGTTGTTTTAACCGCCCGAAGTTCTTTAGGCGAAAAAAGAAATGTTTTAATAAGAAAATGGTTGAAATCTCACGGGCTTGATGTTAAAATAACAAATATCAAACCGCCAGCTATAGCATATTTGGATGACCGTGCCATCCGTTTTCAAGGGAATTGGCAAGATATGTTAAATTACTTTATTTAGGGTGATTTCGGCTCTTTGGCTCATTTAGATGGTTCTGTGGAACGCCACAAGGCGTTTTAAGCCCTCTTAAATCCAAAAGCTGATATATACCTCGCAAAATATGGAACAAATTAAAAACCACGGAGTTTTACTTGGCAATAGACCAGATGACTGGATCGCCGGAACTATCCCTTACAAAGTTCTAAACCCGACAGGCGACTGGACTAAATGGTTGCCTCAAGGGGAATGGCAGTATATCCAGAATATTGACTTGCAGGCCTGCGTCACTTTTTCCGCTCTTAATGTAATAGAGATACTTTATTATTTTTTGACCAACAAGCAAAGAAATTTCAGCGACCGGTTCACTGCCACTATGTCCGGCACAACTCGGAACGGAAACTATCTGTGGAAGGTGGGGGACAGCATTCGCAAAGACGGACTGGTGGACGAAGCGGACTGGCCAACGCCTGAAGTTTTGACTTGGGAAAATTATTATGTAATGCCGAAGATAGAAATTATCAATAAAGGACGAAAGTTTCCCAGAGAATGGCTTATCAATTATGAGGTTATTGAACCGACCAAGGAATCAATCCTTTACCATCTAAAGCAGTCGCCTATACAGGTTTGTATTCCTGGACACGCGGTGGTTACTTTCACCAATCCCGCGCAGGTCTACAAGTATTTTGACAGCTACGAACCCTTTATTAAGGAATGGGGACAAAATTTTGTTTTCGCCCAGAAATATGTAATGTCCCGCAACCGGCCAGCTTATATTGAAAAAATTGTAAAACTCAAAAACAAAGCAAAGTGCTGGATTATTTACTGCGGAATGAAGTTTGAAATCGTAGGAGATAAAGTATTTAATATGTTAGGGCTGGACTGGAACGAAGTTCAAGAAGTTTCCGAATGGCAACTGGCTCAATACGCTCTGGCTTCGCCCATAACCGAAGACCGGATAGAACATTTTAGAGAGTTCTTTTCAGACAGTCCAGCAGAATGGAAACTAAAATACGCCCCCACCATACCGGAAAAAGTTATTGGTCTGTTTCAGTTAGTCATAGAAAGAATTAAGGACTGGCTGGGGTATTTGCCGTTTGGAGGAATGGAGTTTTTAGGCAGACACAGGTTGGGCTGGAATTGCGTATTATATGCCCGTTCCCGCTATCCAAGTTTACCAGAGGGATTATGGTCGCTATGGTCAAAGAAAAGAATAATCAATTCTCAAATTCCACAAATCGGAGCAGTTGCTATAATGAATACTGGTTGGGTTGGGCATTGCGGAATTGTTACTTCTTTTACACAGGATTTTTCGTGGATAGAAATTGAAGAGGCGAATTTCCGCAGGGGATTTTTGACAAAAAGAAATGGCAGTCCAAAAGACCTTCGCATAATTGGATATTTTATATGAAAGATTGGAAAGGAAATAAAGCAACAGCTTTCGGGCAAATCGGTGCGAGAAATTTTGCCCAAACAGAAAGAGAACAAAGAGATTATTATGCCTCACCGCCTAAAGTAATAGATGATTTATTTAAGGTAGAAAAATTTAGTGATAATATCTGGGAGTGTGCTTGTGGCGAAGGACATTTGAGTAAAAGAATGGAAGAACTTGGCAAAAAAGTTTATTCTACTGATTTGATTGACAGAGGATATGGAATTGGTGGAATTGATTTTTTACTTGAAGGCAAGGAATGGAAAGGGGATATTATTACTAATCCGCCATATCGCCTCGCACAACAATTTGTAGAGCAAGCACTATCGTTAATTCCTATCGGCAATAAAGTCGCAATGCTTTTAAAGATACAATTTTTAGAAGGTAAAAGTCGCAAGAAAATATTTGAAAAATACCCTCCTAAAAAAATTTATGTATGGTCTGGCAGAATATCTTGTGCCTTAAATGGAAAATTTGAGGATATAAAACATGGAAGTCCAATGATGTTTGCTTGGTATATTTGGGAAAGGGGATATTCTGGCGATACAATTCTTAAATGGTTTTAATTTAGAAAGGTGGTGATACATATGGCTAAAAGATGGACACTTGGCACAACAGATTTAAGCAACTTGTTGAAGGTTGTAATTTATTCTGGTTTGGCGGCAATGGTGGTTAGCTTGTTAGACCTTTTGCCGAATGTAGATGTGCCACTAAAGTATGCTTGGTTAGTACCGTTGGTGAATGTAGTTTTGGTTGCAGTAAAAAAGTATTTTGAGGATACTCCGATGGAGTAAATTAAATTTAATTTATTATGCGGAAACATCCGCTTGACCTCGCCGCCCTTTGTGGCGGCTTTGGTTTTATCCCAGAGTTATCCACAGCCAGAAAAAACCACAAATCGCAAAATCCTCTGTGGAGAAACTTTTTTGAAAACAGCTATAACCTTGTGTTTGTGCGGTTTTTTTATCCACAATTTGGATGTTGACACATTCCCTAAAAAATAATAGTATATATTTACATATATGAGAAACCCAGCAAAAACCAATCGCAATAAACTTGTTTGCGAAGAATATTTAAAAAAGCGTTCTATTGTTAAAATTGGCAAAGAATTTAATATTACAAGACAACGAGTGTGGCAAATAGTTAAATGGTCGGGGGTGGCTCACCAACGAGCCAAGTTAACCACCACAGGTCAAACTTGGAAATTAAAAATAAAGAAAAGTTAAATCAATGGACAATCAAGCACAAGCAACACGAGAACTAACAATTGAAGAAATATGTAATGATTCACGAACGAAAATTCAAGAAATTGCTCGGTTGATTTTTGGAGTCAATAAACACCACAGTAGTTTTTTAAATGAACAAGAAAAAATCGGGACATTTGTAGACCAGTATGGAGAAATGCACGCTAATTTTATGCTTGCCTATCGTCATTTAGAAGACGCGCGAATGAGATTAGGTAAGGTATTACAAGCAAAAGACGGAGGAAAGTCAGTTTACGATAAATAAAAAAGTCGGGTCAGGCAAACCAAACTTGCTAAAAAATAAAGTAAGGAAAAACCAATGATTTACATTGATGAAACCCCAGAGGAAAAAGTTGAGGAAACTCCAGTTGAAGATACAGAAAGCACAGAAACCAAAGAAGATGCTGGAGAACTATCAAAAGAAGACGCCGGAGAACCGGCAGTAGTTTAATTATGCGGGGGTTGAGAATGACCCTTCTTGACCCCCTACTTACAAATATGAAAGACACACTTTACTTTATAATCGGCTTGGCTCTTTTCCTGCTTCTATTGGGTTTAGTCGGCTCAATAGAGGTGGCTGACAAAATAGCTGGCGGATTACATTTATGATTCTAACAAAATACGAAAAAACATTAAGCAATTTAATAGCCAGAAAAAATCTGGTTGAAAAAATGAAAGAAAATTCTATTGCTGATTTAGAAGAAGCTGATATTATGGATTTTATCTACCGACAAGCAGACAGGGCAATGGAGTTGATGCTGGTGGCGATTAAAGAGGATGTCGCGGTTTTATCCCCAGAGGATAGCGAGTTTGAGAGGCAAAGGGAGGAAAGAATGGGGTTGGAGGCCGCACAAATTGACCGGCAGTTAGATAAATAAGTTATAAAACAATGAACAAACTACCTCAAAATTTAATAGAAGAACTTAAAAAACCGCTTGCACCGGAAGCTATTGCCCAACATCCCACTAAATCTTATCTCTCTACCATTAAAGCGATTTATGTAGTTGAAAGGTTTAACGAAGTTTTTGGACTGGGCGGGTGGTTTATTAAAAACGAATTTATTGAAAAGGTTAAAGCTATGCGGATTGATAAAAAAACTGGCAAACCCTATGAAGTTGAAATGGTAGTTATAAAATCAATCCTACAAGTGCCCGAATATGGTATTGAAGTTGAAATGTATGGCGGGAACGACAATGACGATTTGGGTGACGCTTACAAGGGAGCTTGCACAGACGCTTTAACTAAAATCGGCTCTTATCTTTATGTGGGAATGGATGTTTATAAAGGATTAAGTGATAAGCCAATGGCTAAAGAGCCAAAGGTCGGCGATGTCATACAGATTTCCGATACCAAAAAGATAGAAATTCCGGCTTGCGATATCTGCGGAGGAGCAATGGAACAGAAAAAATGGGGCAATGCCACTTTCTGGGGGTGCAAGGAGTTGTGGAAAGAACATAAAGAAAAAGGCGAAAAACCCAAACCGATATTCCAAAAGGATTTAGAACAAGAATTGCCGATTATTGAAAATGACCAACCATTCTGAAAAAAAACGGACACTTCAGCAAAACGCCGCAATGCACTTGTGGTTCACCAAATTAGCCGAAGCCCTTAACGAGGCGGGCTATGATATGAAAAAAACCCTGCGGGAGGATGTAGATATTCCTTGGACACCCTATAATATCAAGGAAAACCTTTGGCGACCTGTCCAGAGGGCTTTATATGGCAAGAGAAGCACAACGGAATTGACTACCACTGATATTGATAAAATCTATGATGTAATCAACAGGACGATTGGCGAAAGGACTAAAGTATTCGTTCCTTTTCCCAGCGAGGAAGAACTAATGTGGGAATACGAAATAAAAAATCTTTAAAAATGATTTCATCCACCCAAAACATAACTTGCCCTCATTGCAAAGTCCCCATAACCGCCAAAACGATTAAGAGTTTAGTTTGCGAATGGTGCGGGAAATCAATTTGCATTGAGTTAAAAAAACAAAAGAAGAAAAAAATTCTCGGATATATGGTTGGAGGAAATATAAAAATTCCAATCCACGGATTTAAAATGTGGAAAGGCGGCGATAAGGATTTTGTAGTAAAAGAAAAGGACTTTTAATAAAATGGAAAACAAAGAATTAAAAAAAATCACTAATGATGTAGTTAAAATTATCACTAATAGTAAAGCTACATTTTTCTGTGGTGATAAAAAACAGGCAAGAAAATTAGATAAAGATTTCAAAAAATGTGCTTATCTTTTGGGTGAATTGCAAGCCGAGATTTGCACCAATGTTGAAATGTATTTTTACGAAAAGTTAAAAACAAAAAAATGGAAAACAAAAACAGAGAAATAAAATTTAGGGATTATGAATAATAAAGCAAACAAAACTTCTTTTAAGAAAGGGCACAAAAAGATTGGTGGATTCATCAAGGGAAGTAAACATAGAAAAGAATCAATTGAATTGATTAGAAATTCTATTTTAGGAAGAACTGGAAAACTGGCACGAGCCTGGAAGGGGGGCTTAACTGATTTAACAAGATGTATCCATTCACTCGATAATTATAAAAAATGGAGAACAAAGATTTTCATAAGAGACAACTGGACTTGTCAGGATTGTCATTCAGTTGGGGTCTATTTAGAACCACATCATATAAAGTCGCTAAAAGAAATTATTAAAAATAATAATCTTAAAAGTTCAGCAGGTGCCATTCGATGCAAGGAGTTATGGAATATAGACAATGGAATTACTCTTTGCAAGAAATGTCATAAGTTGACGGAAACATATGCAGGAAAGAATCTATAAATTTAAAGCATGGGAAAAACCATCAAATCCAGAAAAGTTTAAAGGGAAGATGTGGGAAATTGATGATGATTGGAATTTTTTTGCTCATTGCATGGAAAATCCACAAGAATATACCATTATACAATACACCGGCTTAAAAGATAAGCAAGGAAAAGAGATTTATCAATCTGATTTGATTATTTGGAAAGGGCAAAAAGAACCAGTAGAAGTTATTTGGAAAAATCAGGGATGGTATCCTTTTGTAAATAATACTACTGAAATTATCGGAAATATCTATGAACACTCAGAACTTATTAAATAAAATAGAAACTTCACTCAAAAAACAATTAAATAATTGGATACAACGAGAGGGCTATGTATCCTATAACGACATCAAGAAATCCTGCGAGGATAGAAGTTTTGGCAAATACTACAGAATAACCACCGCCGAAAGAAGATTACGAGAGATTATGCTTGTATCTCCGGTCAAAGAAGGCGGCGCTGTGGTTGGTTACCAGTGGATAGAACCGCCCAAGATGTTGCCGGAATTTAAAAGAGAACAAGTTAAAATGTTTAAAATCCCTATAAGTTTATGAAAGATGATTTAGACACAAACAAATTCTGTCCTGTTTGCCGTCAAGAAAAAACAAAAATTAAAAGAACAAACCCTATCTTTATTTGCGAAAATCCGAAGTGCCAATTAAAAATAAATTTATCAAAGGTTGAAAATTGGAAAAGGGAAAGGTTTTAATATGAGGTTTCTTTCTGGGCCAGGGTGGCGGAAGTCATCTTGGCCCAAAAGGAAATCTGGGGATAACTTACTTGACAAGTTCATTGTTAAAGTATTAAGATATAGGTATACATACAGTGCTCTTCGCTACAGAAGCCAGTCCACTACTTTTAGCGAAGAGCCGGACTGGCTTTTGTAGTTGAGAGTAAAAATTATGGAAATAAGAGATACAAGAAATGGCGAATGGCACTGGGTAAATAATGCTGTTATCGCCTGTCCACATATAAATCCTTTTGATAAAGTAGTTTATTCTGCTCTATGCACCTTTGCCGGTTGTAAAGAAATAAGACCAAGTTTTGAACTAATAGCGGAACGAGCAAGCGTAAGTGTTAGAAAAGCTATATTTTCAATAAATATACTTATAAAAAGAGGTTATGTGTTAAAAATTACGGGTGGGGGTCGCGGAAAAGCAAATATCTATCAATTACTTAAAGTTCCCAAAGGGTGCAAGTTGTGCATAGTTTCTAAAGGGTGCAAGATACGACCGGAAACTATGCAAGATACGACAATAAACTATGCAAGTTGTGCATACCAATTAGATAAGGAACTAGATAAGGAAATAAATAAGGATATTATATTACATAGCAAATCTAACGATTTGCCAATAAATGAACTGATAAAATTATTTGAACCGATAAATCCTTCTTATAAGCAATTATACAAAAATAAAACCCAGCGCGCGGTATTAGAGCGGATGTTAAAAGAACACGGCGACAAGTTGACAGAAATGATTAAAGCCCTTGAGTTTATAAATAAACAAGAATACGCCCCGACCACCACCACGCCATTAGAGCTTGAGAAAAATATGGGCAAACTAAAAGCGTGGAGTGATAGACAGAAAAATAAACAAATAATTAAAATATGAGCTTTAAACTAACATTTTTTCGCGATGATGATCCGCCAATTTTTATTACGGACGAACAGGGCCAAAGGTTAATGCAAGCGTGGGCAAAGAAAGCTATCGTGCAATTAGGCGATAGTATGATACACACCAGCTCAATTTCTAAAATAACCCATTACGAAGACCAGCCAGATATTCCCAAATTAGAAGCCCCGAAAGATGAAAGCAATTATGAGAAAGCTCGTGCTTGGATAAAGAAAATCCGCCAAGATATGATAGAAAAATATGATTGGAAAAAACCATAGACGACTTCCCCGCTTATTTTAGAAGCTTATGTTCAATTTAACACCCTTCTCTGGGCTCCGGCGCGGGTTGCGGTGTGTCAGGGGGCGGAAATTTGGGAACATCATTACATAGAGCTATCTTTTAGCCCTATTTCCCCCCTGATTAAAATTTATGACCAAAAAAACAAAAAATTGGGAGGGCAAAACCCTATCTCAAATAAATTATTACAAGTCAATGATTAATAAAAGAGGGAAAGAAACGCCAAGATGGAAAGGGGTTTTAGCGGGAAAGACCGCTAAACATAAATGGCTCAATAAAAACTTTGGGAAATCTATGATTTGTGAAAATCCTTATTGTCAAGATAGGAGCAAAATATTTGAATGGTGCTTGAAAAAGGGAAAAACATATAGCCATAATAGAAAAGATTATTTAAGATTATGTCGTAGTTGTCATAGGAAATATGACTGGGATGATAAAAAAAGAGAAATGGCTATTAAAAATTTATATTGGTTTACTAAAAAAATAAGAGTTAGTAAATATGGTAAAAAATTTAAAGAAAATTATGTCTAAAAAATTGTGGGAGGAGGAGTTTAACGAAATATTTTCTCACGAGTTTTGGACAGAGTTTGTTAAAGAACACACAGAAGGTCGTGGTTGGAAATTGCAACCCCTTTTTGATTTTATTGAACAAGAAAAAGAAAAATCCTATAACAAAGGCTATATTAAAGGAGCAAGGAAAGGTCGCAAGCAAGGATTAGCAGATGCATTTCGGCTTAAAAAGATTAACTAACTAGCCCCCACGAACGCCCGCGGGGAAAAACAAAATGAAAAAAGAAAAAACTAACAATGAAGCCAAAACAATAAATGCGTGGGCGATAACTGATTGGGGCGGGGGAATTAAACATCCAAGCGTAAGCATTTTTGATACCAAAAAAGATGCTCAAAAAGAGCTGAAAGCATTGAATAAATTACCTAACCCCACAACAAAAGGAGTTCGAAATAAAATTGTTAAGGTGAAAATTAAAATCTTAAATTAAAATTATGAAAATATATTATATTACAGAAAAAAAAGATAAGAGAGATATTTTCTTCTGGGATGCCGATATGAGGGTCGGTGGAAAGATGTTGAGTTGTTTGGCGTTTTTCTATGAAAAGGAATTTGCTGAGAAATACAAAGAATATCTCAAAAAACAGGGAGAAGAAGAAACAGATATGGTTATTAGAAGCATGAGGATTAACTAATCCCTAACCCCTATATCAAGATGAAGATTGTAGAGGGAGAAATTATAAATGACTAAACTCTCAAAAACTAACCCACGAACGCCCGTGGGGAAAAATAAAATGAAAATCTATCAAATAAAATCAACAAGAGAAGATGGCATGCTATATAATTATAGTTTCTGGAGAACAAGATTTGGTTATGGTTTATGGAATATTATTAAAGATAAAAATAAAAAATTAGAAGAAAAGAATAAAAAAGAACCAGAGGGTAAAAAATGGACTATTGCTGAAATTAAAAGAGTTAAATAACCCCCCCCCGAAAGCCCGTGGGGAAAAATAAAATGGAAAAAGAACTTAAATTAAGACCAAATCCAATTAAGAAATTACTTATAGGTGATGAGCGACTATTTTTTATACTTGCAACTGAATGGCAATTTGATGCTTTAATTTGTGCTTTGGAACTTTACAAACGTTTTCTTAAAAGGGCAGGAAAAGAAGATGAGGTTAAATTAGTGGAAAAGTTTTTATTAGAACAATTTGAACCCGCAAGCATTGAGGATTTAAAAACACTTCTTTAACTTAAACTAACCCCCCTTTAAAGCCAAGGGGATGAGAAGATGAGAAAATTAACTAAAAAATTTTTATCACAGAAAAGTGAAGCTGTAATTTGGAGATTTTGGGTTTCTAATTGGGAAAACGCTAAAAGATTTTTTGAAAGTAAAGGAAATATTAAAACAAGAGCAAAATTAAAAGCTAAATGGTATAAAGATTTTGAAAAAACAATCAACCAATAATGACTAAACTCTCAAAAACTAACCCACGAACGCCCGTGGGAATGAGAATATGAACAAAATATCATTAAATATTTTCTGGCTAATTCTTATCTTTGCTTGGTTATTGATTTTTTTTCTAACCAAAACAAAAAGTTTTGAAATCCAGAATGTTATCGCCTCTCCGGCTCTGGCTTATCAGGAAGCTGTGATGAATTTCGGGTCGGCGCCGGAAGACCAGCTTATTTTGACGCAGGGAGCTTTGCTGGGACAAAACGCCCCAGAGGTCGTCTTTGACCCTCAAAACCCGCCACAGGGGCAAATAAGCACCTTTAATCGCATTTCAGTCGGTAAAGAAGAAGTGATTTTATTGGCTTATGGGAAGGTTGTAAAAATCTGGGGTGAAAAAGAGTGGGAAGCATTTTACGATTTAGAGGTCAAAGAAGCTGGCTGGAAAGTGGGAAACATCAATCCAATTTCAGGCGCTTGTGGCTTAGGGCAAAGTTTACCTTGCAATAAAATGCCGGTCGGTTGCCTATATAACGCAGAGTGCGAATTGGACTGGATGAATAATTATATTTTACAAAGATATAAAACGCCAACTAACGCTCTTTATTTCTGGAACTACATAGCTCCACAAATAAACGGCAATAATTGGTATTAAAAATCTATGGCAAACAATAGATTGTGGCTTGTGTGTAAAAAGTGTGAAAAAAAGAAAAAAGAAAAACATGGATTTCATTTGGCTAAATTTTATCCATCAGGTGGATTTATAGCTGGCAGTGGGGCTGGTTGGTGGGTTAGAAATGAATTTGATAAAAATATCTATGGTGGTTGCCAATATGATATTCGTTATGAAATTGTCGGCGATGGTTCGCACCCCATAGAAAAAGTGTTAGGTGCAATATCTAAGTCAATGAAAAACCCAGCAAAAAAAATCTAACTAAAAAAACAATGAATAACAAAGAAATTAGAGAGAAAATAATTAAGATAATTGGAAATATTTTGAATAGTGAAATTGATGTAGTTTCAGATTATCAAAGAGATATAATTTCAAATGAACACGAAATTATTACAATAGATGAAGGATACCCAAAATTGATAGAAGAAATTGCCGACCAAACGTTAGAATTATTTGAGCAGGAAAAACAAAAACTAAAGAAAAACATAATTTCTAAACTTTTGAAATCCAAAGATACAATTCCCGCTTTTATGGTTATGACCCAAAAGAAAAAAAATAAGGAAGAAATTATTGACTGGACTTTACCTGTTAGCGAGGTGATAAAATTGATAGAGGAATTATGAAGAAACCAAGCAAAAAATACGATTTTGACAAAATCCAATGCCGAAGATGCGGTCGGAAATTTGGTGATAGTGATATTGCTTTTGAGTTGGGTAAGTTGCCGGAAAAAAGCGAATGCTATGCGTGTAAAATAAGCGATTTAGATGCTGAAGATTTAAAAGTGTTATCTAAAGGATATAAACCTTATGTCAAAAAAACAAAGCAAAAAAAGTTTTAAGAATATCAAGGCGGGCTGGCATTATGTTTATTGCTTTATGTGCGGGAAAAATTATTCGCAAGTTATTCATAAAGGCGGAAAGAAAAAACTAAAATGGTGCGAGTATTGCACCGAAGTTCCGCATTATTGCTATGAGTGTTTCAAAAAGAAAACCAAATAAAAAAAGACTATGTAAGGAATGTATGAAAATTCTATGCAAGTATTTAGATGAATTAAAGTTCTATAAGGATTTTTATGAAAAAGCAAAGCAAAAAAAATCTAAAAAGAAAGCTGGATAAATTATTCAGTGAGAAGATACGAAGCAAGGGAAGATGCGAATGGTGCGGAGCGAGAGATACCTTGCAGGCGTGCCACATCATAACCCGTAAAATCTTAAAGCTACGCTGGGAAGAAAAGAACGCTTTATGTCTTTGCGCTAAATGCCACAGACACGCCCACGACAAACCGATAGTATTCGCCGAACAGGTTAAAAAAATAAAGGGAATAGAGATTTACAAATGGCTGATAAAAGAAGTGAATAATCTACGACCCTTAGGCATTAAAGATTTAGAAATAATTTATGAAAAAATATCTTGATATGAGAGAGAAAATAAAACAATTTAAGAGATGGCTTTTAAGAAAATTATGGTTTTGGTGGATTAACGAAGATAATGGTCGGTATCTTCGTGGAAGTGGTAAGTTAGAAGAAATAGAGAAGCTTTTATGAAAAAATATCTAAGTAAACTATTTGAAGATTTCCTTTTGCTCTTCTGGATAGGCCTGATAATCTTTATCGTCTTTGCTACTTTGGGCGGGTTCTTCTGGCTGGCGCTTAAAATAATGTTTTTAATTTTTAAATGAAAAAAGAAAAGAAAACTAATATAATTATAAATACCAAAAACATTGATAAGATTATTCGGTTAATGAGAAAAAAACTTGAAAAAAATGAAAAGAAAAAACCTAAAATAATCGGATATTTAGCTTTTGAAAAAGGAAAAAGAATAGCAATACATGGTTTTGCGATTTACAAACCCGGCGAACCATTGTTTAAAAAAAAGAATTTAAATGAGATACAAAATCCCTAAAACCAAACTCACATCAAGAGCTATTTATATAAACTATACAAAGCATTTGAGACCAGATGATGTTTTGACTTTAACCGGCGAAGAGTTAAGAGATTTTTTATATATTTTTTACAGGGATTTTCACGAAAGAACGCCGGAAGATTTTAAAAAAAGATACCAAGATATTTTATTTTTAGAATAAGTTATCCCCACTCCACAGGAATTGACATTCGCTAATTTTTCTGATACACTATGAGCAATGAAATCTCTTCTTCAGAAAATTTTGCTTGATTTTAAATCCTTAAAGGAATTTTTAAGGCACTCATAGCGAGTGTTTTTTTGTTATGGATGAAAAAGAAAAATTAGGAAGTTTAGACCACACTATTTTAGGTTTAGTGGCTTTTGGAATAGGAATGGGAATTGTCATTGTTATAGGAGTAGTTTTGTATTTAATTTTTTGAAAATATGAAAAAAGAAAAAGCATATATTTTACCAGAAGACCCAAAAGAATTATTAAAGATTGTGAAGAATGCGATAAAACAAATACCCCGAAAAGAACAAGGGGGCAAGTTTGTAGTGCTTTCAAAAAAAATGTTTAAAGAATTATTAAAATTACCCAAGGGGTTTGGTATTTAATTTTTTAAGTAAAACTATAAAAAAACTATGCCTTTTCAAAAAGGAGGAAAGTGGAACGGAAATAAAAATGGACGCCCAAGGCATAAAACCTTCAGGGATTATTTTGGCGAGAAAGAAATAGACGAGTTAGTTAAGATAGTTAAAAGAGATTACAAAAAACGCCCAGAGATTTTAAAGCTGGTAGTTGAACAAGTTTTCGGCAAGCCAGCACAGAATGTTAATTTAGGAGGACAGGGAGACAATCCAAATCCCATTCCCCTTCTTGCAAATGTTTATCATCACAACAGCATTGAAAAAGATTCTAAAGATGGGCAAGAGAATCAAGGCGGCGCAGGGAGGGACAGGAGCGAGCAAGACCATCAGCATAATTCAGATACTGATTGATTTAGCCCAGCAAGACAAAAAGCCCACTTTAACTTCTATTGTTTCCGAATCAATACCTCACCTGAAAAAGGGATGCATTAGGGATTTCAAGAACATCATGAAAGAACATAACTACTGGAAAGACGCGAGATGGATGGCTACGGACTTGATTTATACTTTTGAAACCGGCTCGCAGATAGAATTCTTCGGAGCTGACCAAGCCGACAAATTGAGAGGAGGCAGAAGAGACCGGCTTTTTATCAATGAATGCAACAATGTTTCTTTTCAGGCGTTTGAGGAATTAGAAGTCAGAACCAGAGAGATAATTTATCTTGACTGGAATCCGGTTTCGGAATTTTGGTTCTATACCGAAGTAAAAGAAAAACGGGATGATATTACCCACATCATTCTGAATTATCTAGATAACGAGGCATTAGATAAAGAAACCAAGAAATCCATTGAACAGAGAAAAGGAAGAAAGGACTGGTGGAAAGTTTACGGGTTGGGAGAGCTGGGAGAACTTGAAGGAAAGATTTACACCGGCTGGAAGATAATAGATGAGATTCCCCACGAAGCGCGATTAGAGAGATACGGACTGGACTTTGGCTATACCAACGACCCCACGGCTATCATGGCTGTTTATTACTATAACGGCGGGTGGATACTGGACGAGAAAGTTTACAGGAAAGGAATGAGCAATAAGGAAATAGCCGATACTTTAAAAACTTTACCGGAAAAGCTGGTTATAGCAGATTCAGCCGAACCTAAAAGCATAGACGAAATCCGCGGTTATGGACTGAATGTCCAAGCTACCAAAAAAGGAGCAGATAGCGTAAGAAGCGGAATACAGCTTATCCAAGACCAGCCCATCAGCATTACCAAACAAAGCGTCAATGGAATTAAGGAATACCGGAATTACTTGTGGATAGTGGACAAGAACGGCAAGGTATTGAACGACCCGGAACAGGGCAATGACCATTTCTTAGACGCTGCCAGATACGCTTTAGAAACATTGGGTCGCTTGAAACAAGAGGAAAGCTACTGGGACAGGATTTTTAAGGATGAGTTAAACCCGACTAAAAAGAAGCAATTTTTTAATAAAGGAAGATAAATGAACATAGATTTTTCAAAAGCAGAAGTTATAAACGCCAGAGATAGATTTCGCGTTGCTCCCAGATTAGAACCGGCTGTAGACAAGGAGGTTTCACAAATAGTGGGCAGGAGAATTTTCGCCCAAGACCCTCGCTTACTTAAGCTAATAGTCAAATGGAAGAAGAACAAGCCGGAAAATAGCATGGATCCGGACAATTTCTTTAAAGACAGACAAAAGGTCACGGAGTTAAGGGAAGTATTGGGACAAAGCTTATGATTATTGTGAAATGCGACATTTGTTTAAAAGAACCTACTGACCGCGATTTCTCCTTTGAGGCGGTAATATTTGAAATCAAAACTCAGTTGACCGGCGCAGATATGATACCCATGGAGGAAAAGCACAAAAAAGCAATTTTTATTTGCAAGGGCTGTTATTACACTCACATTTCTAAATTATTAAAAAATGCCAAAAGTTAAATTAGTATTAGAAACATCAGGTCTTAAATACCAAGCCCAAGGAGAAAGCGTTGAAGAAGCCCTTGGAAGCTTAGGTTTGGAATGGCATAACATCAAAGCCAAGGGAGTTGTTACGGTTTCAAAAGGCAAGGACGCATACGAGCATTTATTTTCAATGAACCAGTTAAGGCGGATTTTCGCCAATAAGTTGACCAGAATGATGTGGGGCAAGCGCCTTGCAATTTTACTCGATGGAAACAATTTATAGTTTTGTCAAAAAAGAAGAGATTGGATATACAAAGCCCGTTACTTTAGAAGACGGCTGGGATTGGTCAATGAAGAACCATTTGCGCCGGTCTTTTTTGTATAAGAACTCGCAATTTGAGGAAAAAAACGAAGACAGGGACTTGCGGCCGAACAAGAATATCATTTTGGCCATAATGAATGTTCAATACCGCACCGAAGGGTTTGATGTCAAAGACATAGATTTATACGCTGACGACCCTGATGATTATTATAAGTCATTCGTTATCAAGAAATTCCACAATAAATGGGCTTTGGAAAACTCCATAGACACATTCATTGACGATATGATTGTTTCTTACGGCGATTACGGCGGGGTATTGGTCAGGGACACCAGCAAGAACCGCCCGGAGGTTGTTGATTTGAGAAGCTTGGCTTTTTGCAACCAGACGAACATTTTAGATTATCCTTTTTGCATTAAGCATAAATTCAGCCCTTCCCAGTTAAGAGAAATGGACAAGTGGGGTTTGGATGAGAACGGAGCGAACACCAGCATAGAGGCCTTAATCACGCTCTGCAAGGACGATAAGGACATAGAGGTTTACGAACTGCACGGCTCTCTGCCGAAAGAATGGCTTACTGACGACCAAACAAGGGAAGAAAGCAAAAAAGACATCCGGCAAATTCAAGTAGTGGCTTATTACAAAGACCAAAACAAACAAGAAATCGGCGTAACGCTCTTCAGAAGAAAAATGCCCAAGCTTCCTTTTAAGTTTCTTGCCAGAGACAAGATAGTCGGCAGGGCTTTAGGACGGGGCGGCATAGAGGAGTTGTTTGACCCAATAATTTGGACAAACTGGACTGAAGTCAAAATTACCGAAATGCTGGAGTCAGCTTCAAAGATGATAGGAGTTACCAATGACCCGACCCTGAAAGCCAAACATCCCACTGGAATGAAAGGAATGGACAATATGGAGTTTTTGGAAGTTGGTGAAGGTAAAGAAGCAAGAATTTTAGACACTTATCCCAGAAACCTCGCAGTTTTTAATGACGCTTTGAACCGTTGGGAAAGCCACGCCCAACTGATAGGAGCGGCTTCAGAGGGGCTATTGGGCGAAGCTCCGTCATCTGGCACTCCTTTTAAGCTTTACGAAGCCCAAAACATAGAAGCCAAATCAATGCACCGCTACCGGCAGGGTCAAATAGCTGTCTTTATGGACGAGATTTACAGGGACTGGGTATTGCCACATCTTGCCAGAGAGATAACCAAAGACCACGCCTTTTTGAGCGAGTTGTCGGCTGATGAAATGCAGAGCGTGTCTGAAGCTGTGATGACCAACGAAACCAATAAAGTCATCAAAGAGGAGATTCTGTCCGGCAGGATAGTCCGCCGAGAAGATGTGGAAATGCTTAAACAAACTATCAAAGACGGCTTTATAAAACACGGCAATAAGAAGTTTATCAAAATCTTAAAAGATGAAATGAAAGACATCACTTTGTCTGTAATGACCAATATCGCAGGCAAGCAGAAGAACTTGGCTTTATTAACTGACAAATTGGTCAATGTGTTGAGGCAGTTTATCGCCACTCCCCAAATCCGCCAAGACCCCGAAATGGTTAAACTTCTGAATGTTATTCTGGAAAGCTCCGGTATGTCGCCGATTATGTTTCCCTCTTCGTCTATGATGCAACAACCACAACAAGGCGGAACTGAACCCTTGAAACAATTAGGTCAAGCTAATCAGCAAACAGCAATGGTATGAAAAAAGAAAATTTATTGATTTTAAAAATTTTAGCAGGAGTAGAAGAAATTAGACAAAGACGAAATTTTATCTATTGTTTTAAAAGTTTTCTATATCGGGAATTCCAACTTTTTAGAAAATGGGGATATAAAAGACAAAGATATTATGAAGAAAAATATAAATTGAATGAACGACCTATTTAAAGACAAACTTCAACAAATAGTCAATGACGACTTGTTTATCAAAGCTTTGAAAGCTGTTTTTGACGAGAGGATAGAAAAAGAAAAACCCCAGACCAATGATACAGATGACAATTTCTTATTGGGCGAAAAATACCGAGCTTACGAACAAGGCAAAAGATTTATAGAGAAAAGCTTTGTGGACTTGTTGTTGTATAAAGCCAATAAAGCCCCAGTCAAAACTTTTCGCAAAGAAAGATAGGGGTAAAGGTCGGAAAATAACTCTAACAAAACAAAAAATATGGACACGAAATCATTTCTTATCGGCAGTGTAGTGGTAGCAATAGTTTTCACTGGAGCTTTTTATTTGGGTTTTGCTTCAAATCCAACCACATTTAAAGGAGCGTCTGGTCTGGCGGCGTTCCAACAGACAGCAACTTCCACAGATATTGGTCCGGTAATTACACAAGTATTCGCCAAACTTCCTTCTTGCGCCACAAGAGTCATCTCCACTAAAGCTACGGCGATAATGCTGACTTTTGACGACCGCAATCCTACCAATATCTCCAGCTCAACTCTTACCAATATGGTTGGCTTCTGGCAGGCGGCTTCAACCACAATCGCTTATGATGCCGAACTCTATGGATGCGGCAGGTGGTTTGGCTGGTCATCCGCATCAACAACTATCACAACCGCCGAATTCTAATAACTAAACAAAATTATGCCTACGGGAATTTATCAACGCAAACCAAGGTCGGAAGGATTTAAACAGAAATTTAGGGGCAAAAATAATCCAAATTGGAAAGGCGGAAAGCCAAATTGTCCTATTTGCGGAAAGAAATTGGCAAGACGCGAAGCTAAAAGTTGTTCCAAACATAAAATTGCTGTTGGTGTATATTCTTGGAATAAGGGAAAGGGTGTAGTAGAAAAAGAATGTTCAAATTGCAGAAAAATATTTACCTCTTATAATTTTCAAAATCAAAGATTTTGCTCAATGAAATGTTGGGGTAAATATAATAGTGGCGAAAATAATCATAAATGGGTTAACGGAAATTATAAAGAACGGCAAGAAAGAAATGATAGTGCTTATCAAGCTTGGAGAATAAATGTTTGGGTAAGAGATGGTTTTAAATGCAAAATAAATAATCAAGATTGTTCTGGAAAAATAATTGCTCACCATATTTTGCCTTGGCGAGATTATCCCGAATTAAGGTATAACATTAACAATGGCATTACTTTGTGCCCAGCTCATCATCCGAGGAAAAGAGCTGAAGAAAAAGCATTAATTCCTATTTTTCAAGAATTAATGCAAGTATCAAAAGTGATAATTTGACTACACTAAACGATATGCGACTTCCTTCCTTGAAAGATAAAATTTTAGAGAAGGAAGCAATGGCTTTAAAGCCCAAAAAAGAGAAAAAAACGGCTGGCAGAGAGCCAAAAAGGTCGAAGGAAACAAAAAAGAGTAAAAAGAAATGAACAACAAAATTGTAATAGGTATTTTAGTGGTCGTGGTAATTTTAGCAGGCGTTGTTTACTTTAGTATGCCCGCTAAAGTTCCGACTACTTTGGATGAAAATTCAATCATTGCGAAAGTATTGGATAAAGTTGGCGTGAGTCCCGGCACGGATATTTATAATGATATTACAACCTTTCACGGCAAGGTGGTCTTGGGCGGAAAATATCTCAATGCTTCTACCACAATGACATCGGCAAAAACCTTAACAGCCAAGCAAGTCTGTGAAAATCAAGTTATCTCGGTTAACAGCGCGGCAGTGGCTGGAACATTATCAGCCGCTTCGCTGGATGTAACCTTACCGGCAACTTCCACTTTATTTTCTGAATGTTTAAAAGAAGAAGGAGCGAGTGTTGGATTTTGGTTTGTTAATCTTTCTCCCACCGCGGCTACAACTACACAGATTGTCGCAGGAGCGGGCGGAGATATAATGGAGCCGGATGACGGCAGCGCCTTTGATGTTGAAATTGGCGGTCTGAACAGGGCGTGGATTGAAATGTTCCGCATGCCGAAAGGTTTTGAATCCAACTTAGATGTAATTGTTACTGTTACCGAATTCTCACCAGCAGATTAATTAAATTAGAGTTATCCCACTCTTAAAAAGGACTTGCTCACCATACGAGCTAAAACTATGGAAAATGCAAATGAGACCCTCGACTCTCCAAATGAGGAAACTGACGAGCAGGAACTCGAAACTGGCACTTCGGAAACCGAAGATGTCAATGCTCTCAAAGAGAAAATGAATGAACTTAGCGGCAAGAATAAGCAACTCTTTGAACGGGCTAAAAAAGCGGAAGGTTTTGAAAAAAACGCCGAAGGAAAATGGGTGAAAACTCCAAAGCCAGAGGCGAAACCAGAACCTCCCGTGCTTGAAACGCCGCAATCAAACGAACCAGATTACGCCAAATTGGCTTTCCTCAAAGGAGAAGGGATTGTTCATCCTGACGACCAAAAGATTGTTCAGGATGAAGCAAATCGCTTGAAACTGCCTTTAACGGATATTCTTCAAATGGGACATATTAAATCTCAATTAGAAACCATCCAAAACCAGCGCGAAGCTCAAGCTGGGATGCCAAAGGGCAGGGGCAGTGCAAGTGGCAAGACCCAAGGAGACGTGGATTATTGGGTAGACAAGAAAAAAGACGATGGAACTTATGACACGCCCAGTGATTCCGAACTTGCGGGCAAAGTCATAGAGGCAAGAATTAAGAAGGAGGAAGCAGGCAATAAGTTTGCTGACGAGCCATATACCGGCTAATCTGGGAAGGTCGCGTTTGATTCAGCTAAAATTGAATAACAAAAATGGCTAATACTGTAATTTGGAATAAATACGATTATGTGCAAAGAATGCGCGACCGAATCAACAAGCCGACTTGCTGGACAGATGTTCTTTCAGTCAAGTATAGCGACAGCTATTCGATTATCAATGCTTATATGTCAACCGAGCCGGACTTGGCAACAGGCACAAGAGGAACTGCCTATGCCTATAAGGATTTTGCGTTGACTGCGGAAACGCTGACTATAAGCTCAATCCAACAGCTCGCTATTTTCATTGACGAAGCTGACAGGCTTCAGCAGAACTATGTCAGCCAGATGTCTATTGCTGATTATCACGGCAAGAAAACAGTTGAAAAGTTAGAGTCTTTAGTGCTTGCTCAATACGCCAACTGGAAAGACTTTGGAGTGACTGACCTTGCAAACACTGGCGCTGACGATACTACTGCGATCACGGTTTCAGCTGCCAACATTGATGACATTATCAGGGCTATCAAGCGGAAGATTTACTACAATAATGGCGTAGATTTGGCTGTTGAAAGAGGACTCTTCATTGTTTGGCGAGCGCAAGATTTTGAACTGTTAGAGGCATTTGTTCAGGCTAATGGCTTCACCGAAGCTGACATTGCCCTAAAGAACGGCATCCCCGTTCAAAAGGCATTCAGGTATATGGGAGTTGACCATTATCTTTCAAACTCGCACACCGCGCTTCACGTATTCGCAGGTATTAAGAAATGTGGCGAAATCGGTATTCTTCGCGGAACTTACGGAAGATGTAAGTTTATTGAAGACCCTCCGGCATCTGTTACTACCAACGCTCCGAAATCCGGACTTGGTATCGCAAGCCGAGTGGACTATGGTTTCGACTGGCCTGCTCAACTGGCGCAGTTCTTTATCAATGTTAATGTAGCAGCGTAGTTTCCCTTCGCTCCTTACTTGTGGTTGGGAGCGGAGATGAGATTATGAAAATAGCCGTGGGCGTTCCGACAAATCGCTTAGTTAGACCGAAAACCGCTTTATCTTTATTGCGGTTGGTTGCCAATTCAAAACATGACTATTATTTTATTGTTTCTACGCGCGGGTTCAATACCTCGGAAAACAGGAATTACATAGCGGCACAGGCGATAAAAAATGATTGCACACATTTATTCTTTGTAGATGATGATATGATTTTTCCGCCCGGCACTTTAGACAGATTGCTTTCCCACAACAAAGACATTGTAGGGGCTGTTTACAACACCAAATACGAGGTTCAAGCTCCGGTTATTGAATATTTGGAAAACGAAGGAATAGGCGTTCCTTTTAAGTGTGGAGCATTAGGAACTGGTTGCCTTTTGATTAAAACAGATGTATTCAAGAAAATCCCGCAGAATTACAAAGGTCAAAAAGGTTGGTTCAATTATATCTGGAACGACAATGGAAGCGTTAAGATGAGCCACGACTGGCTGTTTTGCCACAACGCAAGGGAATTGGGATTTGATGTGTGGTGCGATCCTTCGTTAAAAATAGGGCATATCGGACAAAAAGTATTTTAACCTATGAGCCAATGGAAAAGTGGAAAAGAATAAATGTTTAATTTCAAATTGCACAAAGTGTTGCGAAAGTATTTGCCTGCCGCTTATTTGGAAAGGCACAGACGCTGACACTAAAAGATGGATAAAATATCACGGATTGTCGCTTAAAAAAGTTAGGGGGGAATTATATGTTGACATAGACAGGCAATGCTCAAAACTTATTGGCGGCAAATGTTCAATTTATAAAAGGAGACCGAATGTTTGCCGAGAATACGATTGCAAAGATAACCAAGAATTTTTATGAAGACAACAATCGCCATACCGACAAATCGCGGGATAAACGCCCTCACAATGCAATGCCTTTTAGAGATGGTTGCTCATTCAAACAAAAAATACGACTTGAATATTATAGTTGCCAGTGAAGGATACACCATTGCTGAGAACAGAAGTTATATCTCCGCTCAAGCGGTCAAAAGCGGCTCTGATTACTTACTGATGATAGATGACGATATGACTTTTGAGCCGGACATTTTAGAGAGACTGATAGCCAACAACAAAGACATCTGCGGAACTGCCTATCATCCTCGGGCAGAAACCGGCCAGATTATCAAGTTTTTAGACGAAACCCACGCCGTAAGATTGGAAGACCCTGAAATAAAAAAGAACCCAAAGTATCAGACAGTTTTTGAATGCCACGCCACCGGCACGGGAATAATCCTTATTAAATGCGAGGTCTTTAAAAAAGTCCCCCAGCCGTGGTTTATGTTTGAATATCACGACAATGGCTGTTGCAAACTTGGAGAGGATTGGTGGTTTTGCGAAAAAGCCAAAAAGTATGGAATTAAAACACACGCCGACCCACGACCCAAAGTCGGGCATATCGGCGAAGTAATAATATGAAATACTCAGATGTTATTGACAATTCAGGATTGAGCGAGGAAATCAACCGCTTGTGCGGTTTGCCCGAAGGAGCGGTGGGCAATGCTTCTTATTCCAACAAAGCCAAAGTAGCCAGAATAAATGACGCGTTAGACAAATACTGGTTCTTGGCTTCCGAATCAGCCCTTAAGGGAACTTTTGACGACACCAACCAGACCGCCCTGCCCTTGGAAAAGCAAAGTCTTGTTGCCGGAACTAATTACTATAAAATATCTGCTTTCACCAATGAAGTTTTGCAGATTTTGAAAATGTCTATTTTGGATGATGACGCTACAGAATTTGATTTAGGCAGGGAAGAATTTGACGACCTGAGCGATTTCTATGAGCTTTACTCAACCGACACCGCCAGCAGAGGCATACCCCAATACTGGACAAAAATGGGGGATTATATTTATATCCGCCCTTGCCCTGATTATTCCGAAACTGACGGATTAAGAGCTTATGTTAATCGGGAAATGGCTAAATATCTTTTTGTTACTTTTACGGTTACCATTGCCACGCCAGGAGTTTTCACAGCCGCAACGCACGGCTTGGCATTAAATGACGCTTTGATTTTTGAAACAGACGGAGCTTTACCCACTGGACTGACAGCCGACACCACGCTTTATTATGTAATTTCTACCGGTTTAACTGCTGATGCTTTTCAAGTTTCTACCACTCTGGGCGGAACAGCAGTTAATACTTCTGGTTCGCAATCCGGCAATCATAAGTTTTTAAAAGCCAATAAAGAACCTGGTATTCCTGTTATTCATCATCCTTACTTGGCAAGGCAAGCGTCTTTGCCTTTTTTAATTGCCAATGAAATGGGCAGGAAAAACGACATTGCTTCTCTCATTCAAACAGACGAAGTGGCAATTTTGAAATACTGGGCTCACCGAGACAAAGACACAAGGTCGCAGATGACATTTAAACGAAGATTATTTAAATAATATGGCAACTTATACAAGACCAGCGTGGGTAAGTCCGGAAGGACAATGGAGCGCCGGACAAACATACGAACAATATGCGGCAACCGGACAGCCAGTGGCTTCGGGTTATAATCCGGCAACAACCCCAGCAACTGGATGGCAACCGCCAGCAGGTTCAACTTACATCCCTTCAATGGATGTTATGGGGCAATATACTAATGTGGTTTCAAAACCCAGCTCACCCGACTTATACGGGGTTTTAACTTCGGACTCTTTAAAACCCGAAGCACCGATTCAAGTTCCTCAACAGCAAGCAGATTCCTCTTTGGCTGATTCTATTGCCGCAGGTACGGCTTCTTACGCGGATTATTTGAAAATGTTTACCACTCCCAAAACAGAAACCTCCACGCAATACGATACTTTAATGAAAGAAATAACTTCTTTATTGCCGGAAGCAGGAGGCAGGGGGGCGGCTCAATTAGCAGCTGAACAGCAATACGGCGTAACGGATTTAGACAGGCAATTGGCTGAAATTCAAGGAGAAATGCTGACCAAGCAAGCCGAATATAAAGTGTTAGAGCAAAAAACCAAACAACGGCAAACCACCACAGATGTTATTTACGGGGAAATTGTTCATCAGAAAAACCAGATGGGTTCGGAAATGGGACTTTTACAAGCCAGAGGTTTGGGATTACAGGGACAACTGGATGCCGCCCAGAGAAGCGCTGATAGGGCTGTTGATTTAAAATATCAAGATACTTTAGACCAGATAAATATAAAACTCAAACAATTAGGGCTTTTAGAAGGAAGGATGAATAAAGAAGAACAGGAAAGAGCTAACGCTTTGACAGCTTACTTGAACGACCAAAAAACCAAAATCGCCGAACAGAAAGAACAACAAAAAACCAACCTAAACTTTGCTTTAAGCAATAACATCACCAAACCATACTATAAAGTAGGCGACCAGATATACAGAACTTTGGATGGACATCTTTTTGGCTCAATGGAAGAAGCCACCAAAGCCGGAGTTAGAGCAGATTTGAGCAATGTGCAGGATATGAGTGCGCCACAGGTAGTAAAAACAGAAACAATCGGGTCTGCGACTACTGGTTATAAGTTAGTGAGTTATGACCAATATGGCAATGTGGTGAAAAGCGAAGTTTTGAGTGGTGCAACTCCGAGTGGCGGAGGGGTTAAGGAAGGTGGAGAAATAATAAGCGGATTATTTTCTAAATCAGAATTGGCTGAATTTCACGCTGGCGGATTAGACGCAGAAACAGCAACTGATATTTACCAAGCAATTCAACGAGGAATTAGTTTAGAAGAAATAAGGCAGGGATTAAGAAATATAGGGCTTGACCCTGTTGTGCTTGATGTGTTTGACCGAGTGAAACCAATTTATAAGATTTTAGGACAAGAAAAGCCAAAACCAACCACCACAACTACACCAGTAAATTGGGAAGCATTAG
>Ga0180732_1000688_pt1 | contig 26023 bp, 38 predicted proteins | sample KR11_01MetaG_FD_148674 | JGI IMG/M metagenome (GOLD analysis project Ga0180732, IMG submission 148674) | Groundwater microbial communities from the Olkiluoto Island deep subsurface site, Finland - KR11_0.1 MetaG | ecosystem: Environmental > Aquatic > Deep subsurface > Groundwater | place... | reverse complement strand
CGTTGTTCATACCTTGCATTATACACCAAAGCGGCTACACGGGCTTCAGCGTGGAGTATGTAATCTCTCATCCTGTCGGGCCTTTTACTAAGGCACTGGAATGTGTGCTGCGGAGCCAGCGCCATCACCGCGAACACCTTGTCTATGAACTCGTCTGACACGTCCTCATGGAACAAGTCGCTGACCGAGCAAACGAATATCTTACGTGGCTTCCGCCAGTGGAGAGGAATGGCTAGGCGCTCAGGGTGGAGTTGGACTGAGAAGTCACGCCCAAAACGTCTAGCCATGCGCTCGGCGTAACAATGAGTACAGCCCTCGGAGACCTTCGTGCAACCCGTCACAGGATTCCAAGTTGCATCTGTCCAGGTTATTTTCGTTCTGTCTGCCATCACGCCCTCCATCTCTTCTCGGCTTTCTCGCACCGTTTACACCGGGGATAGTCGCCTATTTGCTTCCGCCCGCCTGCGTCTGCGGTAACTTCAGGTTCATCTTGGCGGCGGTGATGATGTTTGCTTCCGCCCGCCTGCATCTGCGGTTCCTGGTAGTAATGAAGCTATGGCGGTCAGCATGGGCACGGCAATGGTCCCGTGTAGCAGCAGGTTCCCAGCATCCTCCGTAAATACAGAAACCCTGCACACGCTTCCTGGCACGGTATCGGGCCATTTGCCGGGTTAGTGCTTCTCTAGACGTGCTGGGCATTAGCTGCATCCTCCTTCAGTCCAGCTTCGTAGGCGGCAAGAGCTTCCTTTGGCACCTCTATAACTTGAATCCTGTCTGGTGAGATGTACTCTTCCACACACATTTGCCAACGTGGACTACCATCCTCATCATTTGCAGGAACCCGTCCTTGGTCAAATAGGACACCCAGAACATACGAGCCACCAAAGGCTTTCGCATTGGGAATGTCTATAGCAAACCAGTTGTGGGCACGAATAAATCCATGCTCTAGAATGTTTGCAAAAGAGTCTTTGTCTGTACCGTGAAACCAGAGCGCCAGGGCTTGGGCTTGGTCAATCACGCTTCACTTCCAAGCCCAGCTTCGTAGGCATTGATGGCCTCCACATCCTCCCATGCCAAGTCTACCCTTCTCACTCGCTTCAATGCCTTGTACAGTCCCTCCTTGACCACTGGACTATTCATGGCATCGCAATAGCCCGTAACCTTGTCATCCCACCGTTGAGATGGCATTGTCAGTGGGTCGTAAGGTACAGCCCCACTCCAGGAGACTTGGCCTTGGCCTGCGCCGCTGCATATACACTCGCTTCTATATAACTCGCCTGCTACTACTGCTTCTGCTATCTGCTTCGCCGACACCCTTGGATGAGTTATAGTTATTTTGTTCTCATCCCGACAGTCTGAGACTTCTACCCAACCTTTGCCTCCACATCCATGACATGTAAGTATATTCCATGTAGCTGCGGACGACTCTTTCGGTGGAGGTGTATGTACCACTCCGCTCCCGCCACAGACTGGGCATAATTGCGCTTTACTCATTTTCTTTCTCTGAGATATGCCCTTCCGTGTCAAGGCTGAGTTGCATTATTACCTGTGTTATCCCTTCGGACAGGTTCGCCACTTGGCTTTCGTCTAATTCAACATGATACCGATTGGTGATGTGATGCAAAGCCTCATGGATGAAGACTCGCCGAATAAGTGCGGGTGACAATCCTGGGTCAATGCGTATCAGTGGCACTGGCTGATACACACTTTCACCATTGAGGAGCCTCTCGGCAATGCAAGCAGTAAGTTCAACTCTCACAAGGGTGCCCCCCACCATTATCATGCCAGGTACTTTGAACTCCATCTTTACCTCCTTCCTTGTTCTGAATCTCCTAGGCTACCTCCTTCGGCCTTCGGCTCCGCCGCATCCTGAATCAACTGTATCTCGTGGCCCTCAAGCAACACGGAATAGCCCGTGTCCAGAGTTAGCCAAACACTTCCCTCGGCCCCACAAGTTACAGTAACAACCTGCCCACGCAGTATCTCTACGCCATAAACACCTAACCGTTCATCTCTGACCCGGTCATCTCTGATTATCATTGGTCTCCTCCTTCTGACTCGCTTCGTAGGCAGCAAGCGCATCGTCAAGAGCGTGTACGGCTGGGTAGTTATCATTCCAAATGTCCGCTGATACCACCCCGTTCAATGCTGAGAACCGTATGCGAGCTATGTATGCTGCCTCTGCCAACTGCTTCTCCAGCGCCTTAGCAGTGTCGTGCTCCTTTATAGCTCGGATTGCGGAGGCAATAGACTCTTCCATGTAGCGCCGAACAAACCTGGCGCACGTTTCCGGGGAATCCGAAAACTCAGAGCCGCCAGGAGTGAGTCCTTCCAACTCTCGTTTGTAGGTCCCTAACCGCCTAGCGGCTCCGGCTTGTAAACTCATGGTGAAAGCCCAGGCTTTCAGTCGCTCCACCTCAGCAAGCAGGGTATAAACTTTGACACAACCCTCATGATCGAGAGTATCAGCCCACTCACGGATTGCTTTCTTCTCTTCGGATGTCATGCCTTCTCCTTTCGCCAATCACTTTCGCTCTTGCTGCTGGGGTAGAACGCCGAGGGTTATACGCCCTCTACTTATATTGCAGGCTCACACCCCAGCAACCTTGACGGCTGGCCCAGGGCCACGCTCCCTGGGATAAGACGACCAAGCGTCCTCGGCTTTCCCAGCGTCCTGGTTCCACTGTAACGCCGTTGCATATGCTCTATCCGTGTCGCCGTCTCTTAGGGTCTGCTGATAGATTCCTACCCCTAAGCGTCTCTCTTCCGCCACCAGCCGTCCTGATGCCCTGGGCTAGGCTAGAGACGCGGCTGGTAGGCCTCCTCCCTCGCCATCACCCAGGCACCCCTAAGTCATGGCACTTCCTTCCTTTCTTTTTGCACCTTGACTATCTGCTGGGCTACCCAGCGCAGATCGGTCTTCTCAGTGATTTGGTCTACCTTCAGCCCAGCAGTCTTCAACGCGAGGTCTGCCGGGAGGCCGTACTTTTCCATAGCCCATGCATAGAGTTTGTTCAGCCGTTCCTCAAAAGAGGCCGTCTGGGATGCCTCTACCACGGGGATAGGGCTTTCCCGTGCTGTGCGGGGCATCTGGGGCACGTCCTGGGCATTTCTCGCCGCCACCAACTCGGCATGAATGCCGAGGAAGTGGAAGGCATGGCTCAGAATCTCCTCTATATGGAGTTCGTCAGACGGACGGGGGGTGTACTGATGCAGAAACTGATACCATTGCCTGCCCTGGTCAATCGCCCATCCCGCCTCGATCCCTTGTTGCCGGGCATCATAGGTTGATGGTGTGAAGCGCCTTTGGTTCTCTTCTGGGAGGAAAAGAGGCTCGTCGGTTGCCATCTGGGGCTTTGCTGAGCTTGCCAGGGGCTTATCAGTGCCTACCAAGGCAAAATCCGTTAGGTTCCAGAAGTAGGACCCGAACTTCCCATCATCTTTCTTGTCGGCCTTGACCTTGGCCGGTGTCAACTCGGCGGTCAGCAAAATGCCCTCGGCACAACCTTTGAGAATACTGGCCATCGTCTCTACGTCGCCACGTAGGAATAATTCGGTCGGGTATTTCGAAAACCCCTGGCCATAAGGCAGAAACATCTTGACCTTGAATATCTCATTGCCGTCGGATGCGAACTTGGCTTCGATGCTCCCGAACTTGATCCGTTGCCGGATCGGTGTGGCTTTTAGCGTGCCTGTCATCATGTTTCCTCCTTTATCGAATCAAACTCCGCTATCTTGGCCTGGTACTCCGCCCAGAGTAGGTCTATCTTGGCCTGGTGCTCCGCCCAGAGTAGGGCTTCCTTGGCCTGGCACTCCGCTCGGAGTAGGTCTATCTTGGCCTGGTGCTCCTCCCAGAGTGGGGCTATCTTGGCTTGATACTCCACCCAGAGTAGGTCTCCCTTGACCAGGTACTCCGCTTGGAGTAGGGCTTCCTTGGCCTGGCGCCCTTTCTTCGTTGTCATACTCTCCCCCTCAATGCTTCTATCTCTGCCTGTTCTCGCTCCATCTCCCGGTACAAGTCCTCCAGCGTTATCTTTGCCATGCAGACGCCGCAGACTCCGTGTGTCTCAGCGTTGGTATCCTGTCTCGGCGTCATGGTCTTGCCGCACAGCCGGCAGTTGGGCGTCATCATGTTACCTCTTCTTCGTCTCTGCGGGCAAAGGTTCCACGATAACGGTGACACGGAAGCGCGGGGATGGAGCCAAGTCTGAGAAGGATAGTTCTTTCTGGTCATGGAAGGCGTGACACTGGAAGACTGGCCGACTGTAGCAAGAACTATCCGCGGCTTGGCAATCGAGGATAACCTGCCGTATTGCCCCGCCTGCGTCCAGGATGGGCTTGACCCCAATAGGCATCACCACGGCCAAGCCATCCAGAACGTCTTTGACCCAAGTTGCCAACCCGACTTTGCCGGCGTCCATCATTTCGGTCATCCGGCGTTCCGTGTTTGCCTGGTATTCCAGGATCGCTGCCTTGATTCGCTCTTCTGGTGTCATGCTACTGTCCCTCTATTCTTGAACTCCGCCGATTTCAGGAACTTCTCCAGGGCAGCCCGGGCAATCCGCCACTGAAGGCCAACCTTCGTAGCAGGCAGCTTGCCGGTGAGGATAAGGTTGTTGATTACTGTGCGCCTCTCCACGCGGAGATATTTTGCCACCTCATCCACAGTCAGGACTTCAGGGAGAGAGGACAGGTCACTCATGCGGATAGCTGGTTTCCTTTCGCCCTTAGTATGGTGCCGTTTGATCCAACGAAACATCTGCCTCATTCTCCTTGAATCTTCCCAGTTCGTCCCTACACTTCAATAACTGCTGCTGCCGGAGCCGTTTGGCCTTCTCGTATGTTGCCTCTGGGTCAAGTCCCCCAATCTGGCAGTAGTATCGCCCCCATGCCTCCCGGAAATAGTCGGGGTTGCTCACACCGACACTGAGTATCTTCGCCAACAGGTTGATGTACCCATCGAGCCAATAAGGACGGGTATTCATTCCTCTGCCAGCTTCAGGGCAGCATCTACTTGCTCCTGCATAGGTAGCCTAATGTCATCACCAAAGATTCGGTAGCATCTACCGTGCATCTTGACAGTTTTCAACGCCTTCACCAGCGCGTCGTGGGCATTGTGGGCGAGAACAAGTCGCCTAGCCCATTCCCCATCAAGGGTTTGAGCGACACCATGAAAATAAATGCTTCCGGCTTCTTCATCCTCATAGCCTATCAGCGACCAAAGTTCTCCTTCTCGGACTGTCAACGGTGTGTGTGTGTTCATGTCTCCTCCTCCACAAACTCAAGCGTCCCTGGCAACCAGCCAGCCAGCTTCACGTTGCCAGATGTGGCATCGTACCATTCAGTCGCCAGACCGTGGGCATCACGCAGATGGACCAGCAGATCATTGACTAACGGGCCAAATAGTTCATGACATTGTGGGCATCGTGCGTTCATGGCTCTCTCCTATCGCCCCTGCGCCGCTACATACCCCGCCCTGAGTTGGGTAACCTTGGCCCTGTACTCCTCCCTGAGTTGGGCAACTTTGGCCTCGCACCCCGCCCTGAGTTGGGTAACCTTGGCCTTGCATTCCGCCCTGAGTTGATCGACCTTGGCCTTGCATTCCTTTTCCGTTATCATTTCTCCTCCTTCTGGGCTATCGCCCCTGCCCATTCCCAAGGGATTGTTACGAACCAACTCCAAATCCCCAAGTGGGTTTGGGATGTAGTTCAAGCGGTATCCACTGCATCTGGCGATACTTTCACCAAGGAAATGGCCGAAGAAGCCCAAAGGCAACTTATCAGTGGCTTCGCTGCTGTCTTGGTGGCGTTCCTCGATACCGTTTACGGCCAAGAGACCCAATAGCCGAGTCCCTGCTAAGAACTGACGGTGACGGGCATCACGCTTGCCCACGGCGCACCCTCCTTTGCTCAGTGGGGATATACCCTTCGCCCACGACATCGTTCCAGCCCTTGTACGGGAAGTCTACCCTCTGCTGCATCTTGGCAAGGAAAGGAGGAACCCAACCCTCAAGGGCTTCTCGGAGAGTGGTTTTACGGTCAGAAGCCATACGCTCAGCCTCAACTCAAAGGATGCAAAGTAACTTCTGGTATTTGTCGCCAATCATATTCCGCGTGAGAGTCATCCCAAAGTGTTGCCGCAACTTGGATAGGCCTATGCTCAGCGACGGCAAGCCTGATCTGGTCTCTAATCTGCTTCGAGAGCGATACTTTCCATTGAGTTGTAGCTGTGGCAGGAACAGTTAGGCTAATCTGCTTTGCAGGCAACCTATCTGATTCACCGCCGTTCACAATAAGATGTCCAGTCACGAGCGCTGAAAACTGAGGGAGACCACTAGGAAAGCAAATGTCTACATAGATAAAGTTTTCGCCGCTGCGCACTAAAGGCCCTGCGTTTACTCGTCGGATATACGGGAATATGAAATCTGACGGCCTTTCCATCTCCTTTTCTCGCCGCTCTGCTAGAGGAGCAAGCCGCTTTCTTGCCTCTGCAAGTTCACCACTTTGTGCCTGAAAGCGCCGATACCTCCCATAATAAAGAGTGCTTGCCACCAGTAAGGGGAATAGCAGCCACGCTCCTATTGAGTGGCCTGTACAAACCCATGCAATGATACTCAATACCGATGCCCCGACCAGCAACCCAAGCAGGCTTAGCATGGTAAGCACCTTAGGTAGCGCCGACTCTGCGTCCTTCCCCATCGTACTTTCATGGCTCTCTCCTATCGCCCCTGCGCCTTCTTGACTACATAGCTTTCGTATTTCACCATTCCGCATACGCCACAGACTAAGCAGCGCATTGCGGGGTTGCCCTTCTTGCTGATGTGCCAGTCGTGTACCTCGCAGGGTTCCATCGTCTCCCCCTTTCTGGCAGGGCTATCACCCCTGCGCCTAAAACAAAAGCCGCAGGCAATTATGGCTCTGCGGCTTGCCTCCGTATCTGCGGAGGACTTACTGGTGAGCTACTCCCCGTGGTCTCACCATTCCCACGGGGATATTCAGTTGTCGGAGATGGTTACTTGACCTTTGCCATCTCCGCAGCAACCAAGCCCATCTCCTGAGCCTGGCGCTCCCGCTCCCCCAGGATGTCCTGGAGGGCTTGGGCTACATCCCGCGCACCTGCGGAGGGGTTCCCCACAGTGAACGGGATGTAGTTGTCCCCCGACGCTCGGAGGACAACCGTGAAGGAAGGAGCACGGATACATAGCTCCGTCTCCCCAACCTCGACTGGCAGGCCTTCTGCTGCCAGCCTGTGGGCCTCCCGCTGACAGGCGGCCCAGTTTTTGCGGAGTAGGCGCTCCGCCCGCTTGATGCTCATGTCGTAAAGCATCTGCCCTCCTTTGCCCTGCCTGCCTTGCGGTCAGGACTTACGGGCCGGGGCTATCGCCCCTGTGCCTCTGGCACGTCGTCTGGCAGGGCGTTGGCCTTCCGCCAGTCAGCACGGGCCTTCACCCTGTCAGCGTTGGCCTTCACCCTGTCAGCGTAGGCCTTCACCAGAGCAGCGTCGGCCTTCACCAGGTCAGCGAAGGCCTTCCCCCTGTCAGCGTTGGCCTTCCCCCAATCAGCAAAGGCCTTCTCCCGGTCAGCGTCGGCCTTCTGCCAATTAGCGTTGGCCTTCTCAATCCTCTTCTGTTTGGTCACGGTCTCCTCCTTCTTCGCTAGGTCTTATCGCCCCTGCGCCTAGGGCAGTTCGATTCCTACCTCAATTCCGTCCAGAGTCCCAATCATGTCCTCCAGAGCAGAGCACGTCTCCTCAAACCGACTATACCGCTCAGTGCCAGAGAAGTGCTCCTCCATGTTGGCCCGCTTATCGTCCAGGTCGTCGAATAGTTCCTGGAGCGCTCCCAGGGCGGTTTGGATTCCCTCATCCGCCGTGTCCAGCAGGGCTTGCCGTTGCTCCGTCACACTGAGCTTTTTGGGCTTCGTTGTCATCGCTCTCCCCCTTTCTGGCCGGGGCTATCGCCCCTGCGCCTGCTCCACCGCAAAGTGATATAAGCTTCCCAAGTGGTGCAACTCTGCTGGTTGCCCACAGCTGGGGCAGACAGAGTTTACCCTCAGTTCCTTTTTCGGCGGCTCTAGGAGAGGAGTTGGGCATCGTTCTCCCAACTCAGCCCTACAACCTTGTAGGGCCGCAGATCAGCCCCTGCCGCCACCATATCGGCGGCGGTGTACTCAGCGCCCCTGGGTGGGGCACCGTCAAACTCGATGGCGACGACCACCCTGGCAAGGGCAGCCAACGCCAACGGCAAGTTCCCGATGACGATGCGGTCTCGCACATCATCGGGTGTGGCGTTGCCCGTGATGACTTCCACGGGCCTCCCCTCCCCTCTCTTGTTTGAGAGGTAATGTCCCGCCCCACCTGGCACGGGGCCGGACTTCTCTAGCCATTCCAGCACTGCTGGATGGCGGGAAACAATAACGACCACCTTATCGTGGTCGTCCTTCACCTTCTTCGCCGCAATAGCGGCGTCGAAGTAGCCCAGAGCGATTGTCCCGTCGCTCCGGTTCACTGACTTCCGCTCCTCATATTGGGAGCGGGAGTGAACGCCTATCTGAGAGAGGCGTTGGTTCTCCTGGGCCGGATTTCCCCGCGGACGATAGATTCCCATGAGTCTCCTTTTTTGCCCTGCCTGCCTTGCGGTCAGGACTTACGGGCCGGGGCTATCGCCCCTAACCTTATTCCACTTTGCAACAACCTGGTCAGCATACTTGTCAGCAGTCCGCTCACCGAACCTGCCTGTCTTGGCATAGCTGACATGGTGCCCTGCCTCGTGAGCCACAAAGCGCACCGTCTCCTCAACAGGGAAGTCACGGGGCAATTTCAGAGTGATTACAGCCGCGTGTCGAAACTCCTCTCCTGACAAGTGCCAGAGCATGTCGAACTCGCCAGGCCATAGGCCGTGTACTGCTATATGCCGATAACTGCCCCTATACTTCCACCGGCGACGCTCCTCTGGAGTAGTGAAGAACAACACTTTTACCAGCAGGCCGGTTCGATACCGTGGTGGCACTGCCAGCTTGAGAGCCGAGCGAATCACGTTTGCTAACGGCTCGTCCTTGCCCCAAGGCTGACTAAAGATTAGCTCCACTGTTTCCCACTTTCCTGTTTTGGTCGGGGCTATCGCCCCTAACCTACCCATATGTTACCATGGATGCACACCGTTGTCAAGCCCCTACCGCCCATGTATTTTGCTGTAGGGCGTTACCGGCGATCCTCGCCCTTTATCTCAACCACCTTGCCCCTGCACATTTCCTTGAGCCGGCTCATCGTGGCCAGGCCCATAATGTCCCCCAGCGAGAGGCCATCTTTCACCCAGGGGCGCTCCGGCGGGAGATTGGACGTTATGACCATTGGCAGTTGCTGGTTGTATCGATCGTTCACCAGTTTGAAATACACGTCGGCGTCATCAGCCCGGAACTGACTCTCCTTGCCCACGTCGTCGAGCACCAGAAGCCATGCAGTTTTGCAATCGCCGTAAATGGCCTCGGCGGTGCGCTCGGCCTGAAACCGCAACCCCATTTGGAGTTGCAGGCGTAGGTCCGGCATGGTCACGAATACATAGGGGGATTGCTCCCTGTCGTCGCGGCTCCAGGTTTCGATGAGATGCCGGAGAACGCCACAGACCAATCGGGTTTTCCCGACGCCATTGTTCCGCCCATAGACCAGCATGGACGGATAACTTAGGGGGCGTTCTGTGCGGGGGAATTGGGCTACATAATCAAGGACGGTAGCGTAGGAGCCATCGTTGCCCCGCGAGTCATAGCCCTCCAATCGTTCGTTCTCTGACAGGAACTTGGGGGGGATGCCGGAGTTCCGCAGCATCCCCTTGCGCCTGAAGAGCAGGGCCTCTTCACGCAGCCGCCGGTCAGTCTTCTCAAAATCCGCTAGTTGTTTATTCTGGCAGGTTTGGCAGAGGGCCTGGCGGAACAATATGCGCGCATAGATACCACGGGCGTTTATCGGGGCCTGGATGTCAAAGGTCTCCCCGCACTCCCTACACGGCTTGCTCTCCACTATCATCCTTGCGGGAATCTCCAATGACCTCCCAGGGTCGTCCCGTGCTGGCTCCCTGTTCATGTGCCCTCCTTGGATTCACCTTCCGACTAGTACTTGTTCGCCTGCTGTAGATACCGGCTGCGTAGACGAAGATGTTACCCGCGGGGTTCGCCCCCATTGCGTCCCACAAGAGCTTGACGGCATACGGTGGATCCCGGGTTTGTTTCAGCAGTGCCGCCGCGTGATCGCCAGATCTCGGCGGTGGATGAGGATAATGGTGAACCACCATGTCCACGAGGACCTTGACTTGGTTCTGCTGCGTATCAACCGCCCGGATGCGCTCCTGCCACTCTTGGCAAGAGTTTGGGAGAACATCGGCGGTTTTCTCTGGGGGAAGTTTCTCTTTCTGTGCTTGCAAGTCCGAAGCCGAAGGCTCGGACAGTTCTACTCTACTCTTCTCTACTCTACTCTGTACTGTCGGTTCCGATTCAGTAGTGAGTCGGTTCCGATTCAGTGGCGACTCGTCATTGGACTCAGATATGGGTTCCGTGGCGGGGTAGAGCATAACCCACCTCTTGGAGTTGGCCGGCGTGCCGTTCTTTTCTGCCCCGTTTCGGAGCACTACAAAACCCTCTCGCAGTTCCGCTACGTTAGCGACTCGCAACTCTGAGAGTAGTGACTCGCAATCTGGTACGCCCCATGTTGTGGTGACGGTAAGGGACCGGATCATCGTGGGAGTCCAGGGATATTTGCCCTCGTCATCTTGGGCGGCCAGTAGGAGCGTAAATAGCCACTTGGCGCTGTCGGAAACCTTGCTCAACCGCTCTGAGGTTACGATACCGCTTTCGAGTTTGCGCCAGGCCCTCATGGGATCACCCCTTTGGCCCGCGTCGCCAATGCCGCATTCAGAAGCTGGTATATCCGGGCCGGAGTCACCTTCTCGTCCAGGGCAATCTTTTTAACAGTTAGGCCAGCCTCAAACAACCCCAGGACGCGCTTCAGGCGGATGTTACGGTTGTATTCCTGGATACCTCGGCGTCTTTCTAAGAGAATACCTATGCGACCTTCTTTCTGTTGGTAGACCTGGGGCTAGGCTACTGTAAGCGAATAGCGACTCGCCCTGGCATATCTCTGGGAGCTACCCAGTACCCCCCTTCGCCATCGCCCCAAGTCTCTGTCGGGCTGGCCCTGATACCCATGCCAGTGATTGAGGTGGCGCTTACTCCACCACTAGCCCAACACGCTTAGTTTATAGGGCATGTCAAAGGTTGTCAAGAGGCTATGCGCCTCAGTTTCCGGCAAGTTTCAGGCCGAGAGGAAACAGCAGCGGCCATTTTTACAAAAACGCCGCGAGGGTTTTGGAAGGGGGTAGGTATTCCTGTTTCTTCTGCCCACTTGACAAACGGGCAGAGAAGTTCGCATAATAAGTCGGCTATATCTTTGGGGGTGTATAATAGTGGCCACTACAAAAGAGGTGCCCCTTCGCCAGCCAACGGTGCCAATCAAATGCCCTATTCATGGCTGCCCGGCTGCTGGCATGGCCCACCTGACAAAGAGCGGGCAGGAATGGACATACTCCTGCTGGAAAGGGCACCGGGGCTTTCTCCCGATTGCCAACGCCGCCATGATGCAGAGGATCACGATTGAGGAGGTTCAAAATGGACTTCACGCAGTTGAAGCAGGCGATCGAGAAACTCCCCCCGGAGGCTCTGACCAGGTCAATCCTGGTGGAGATGGCAAGCCGGTTAGAAAGTTTATCGAGTAGTTCGGCAACTCTCCACCAAGAACTTGACACCCTGAAGGTGCGACCGCCCCACGTCGCGGGCTTGTGCGACGACGAAGGGTGTCGGCCTTGCCGCAACGTCGAGATTGCCATGGGGCAGCAGGCCAAGGACGACATCATCGTCCTTTTCGAGACCGCGGCGAATCGGTATGGCCTTCAGGCTCCTCTCGCTACCTTGGCCGAAGCGGTCAAACAGCACCGAGCGGGAAACACGGCATGGCGGCCCGGCTACAAAGTGACTGGCGATGCTATCGAGCCAGATGACGACCTCGAGATAATACTCTCCTAGCGAGGTGAGGTGTGGCCACATCGACAGACGGGGCTTCATCCCCAGAGGATCAGTTCCGGGCCCAGTTGAAGGCTGTGGTGCAGGAGGTATGGGCTGAAAATGCCCCGGCTCTGGTAACAGCATCTGCTCGGCAGGCTCTTGACATTGCGCGTCAGGAGATTGACCAGCGAGTCAAGGATGCCAGGGCTGAGACAGATGCCTACCGTGCTGGGTCGGGGGCTTCTGGCGCGCTAACTTCGGAGCCAACAGCCACACCTCCTGCCATAGGGGACACTCCCAAGAACATAGCTGACTCGATACGCTGGGCCATCGCGTCGCTGCCGCAGATATTGAGTTCGTCGCTGGACAGCTACGACAAGCTGATAACGATCCGGATGAAGCAGCAAAACCCCTTCGTCATGTTTGGGGAGCTTCAGAAGACCAACCCACTCATGGCCTCGTTTCTCGCCCAAACGTATGCCCCGGACCCGCTACAGACAATCATGCCTCAGCTCCTTGCCAAGAACTCCCTCGAAACGGCCAACGCTGTAGTGCGGACGCTCATGCGGCAAGGCGTCGTACCGCGAGGTGGGCGACTCGCTATTGACCCTTTCGGCGAGGACTCCGAGGAGCCCGACGAGGAGGACAGCTTGTACAGAAGGCCGAGAGCCGACAGCGAGCCGCAGACCGCCGCCATGAACAAGTCGCCCGGGCCCGGGAGCAGGCGTTCTCCCAGGGCCAGCGCGCCGGGTACAGGGAAGGGCGCAAGACCAACAACGCTTAGGGAGGCTCTAGCATGACTATTAGGAGGCGCTTATGGCAATTCTGGAACCCTTGACCTTGACGGTGGAGCAAGCAGGTGAAGCTCTAGGCGTGGGACGCCAGCTAGCGTATCAGCTAGTCCGCGAGGGCAAAATCCCAAGCCTTCGCTTTGGGAAGCGGATCGTAGTCCCGAAGGCCGCCCTGGAGCGGATGTTGGCCGAGGCGGGCAAGACCAAGGTCGAGACGCCCGCCTAAGATAAGCCCATTGAACGTGTCTATTGGTATGGGGGTCAATATCCAAGCGCCATCTCACGCGGTATTGCTATCCGAACTGGCAAAACTGGCAAAGGGGATTCTTCCGTCGGGGATTCCTCCTCCGCCGGGTATCTATCTTCGGTGTACGTTGCCTTGCGGTGAAATCAGAGAGTATGATTTCTTAGAGGACATACCAACTACCAGCGAGGAATGCTCCTGCGGCAAGCTCCCCTATCCGCACTTCTTCATCAGGTACACAGATGAGCCTGCTTCTTGACATGGTGGTAGGGCGGGTACAGAAGGCATCTCCCCAGGAGTTTCGGGAGTTTGCCGAAGCCCTGGGCAAGGTGCTGTCATACGACCAGCTTTACATCGTGGAGATGATACTGGCGCGGGAGCAAGCCCGCGCACACATGCACATGCACACACCCCCTAAAGGGGGTGATGTGTGCAGTGCAGAAGAAATTAGCCCGGGGGCGAATAGGCCGTGGGGATTTTGACCACACTGAGAGATGCCCTTGCCTCCTCCATGCAGCCGACTGTCAGCCTGGAGATTTCGTATGCCCCGCCGAAGGAGCAAGTCCCTTTCATCTGGCTTACACCGGACGATTCTGAGCCGATTGCAGAAGCACCGCCAACCCCGGGAGTATCCCCTGATGTGAAGCCGGGCGTTGCCATGTTCAAGTTTCAGCGCGAGGCTGTTGAATGGTTGAAGGATAAACCGGGCGCTCTCCTAGCTGACGAAATGGGAGTAGGAAAGACAGCAGCCGCTATTGACTGGGGGTCTACCCGCCGGCCCGTGCTGGTAGTGTGCCCCGCCAGCTTGGTGCTAAACTGGGCCCTGAGAGAGATAGGCGACTTGTGGCGGCGCAACGACACGGTGCTGATTCTGGACGGAAAGGTAGACTTCCCCTCAAAGCCGCCAGACTGGACGGTGTGCAGCTACGGCCAGGTGGCACGCTACCTGCCGCATCTTCAGGAAGCCAGCTATCAAGCGGTGATTCTGGATGAAGCCCACAATATCCGTAACCTGGATGCACAGCGTACCGCCAATATCCTAAGCATCGTCGCTCCGGAAGAACCCAGCCCCAAACAAAAGGTTCCACCTTACCGCTTGGCGCTGACCGGCACGCCCATTGTGAACTCTCCCTTGGATGCCTTTCCCCTGCTGCTATTCATCGGAATGAGGACTTGGGATGATCTGGCGGGCTTTCGCTATGCAGTTCGGCGGAGCGCAGACCAAGCTGCGCAGGCGGTTTACCGGATACTGAAGCCGATGATGCTCCGACGCACAAAGGAAGAGGTCTATCCCGATATGCCGCCGAAGCTCCATACCATCCTAGTGGTCCCGATAACGAATGCCGCTGAGTATGAGCAGGCGGAGCAAGCATTTCTCGAATGGCTAAAAGAGGTGGAGGGCATGGCCGAGACCAGAGTGGCGTTGGAAGCGGAGGCCCTGGTGAAGCTCCAAGCCCTGCGAGGTCTTGTGGCAATGGGCAAAGTAGGGCCAGTAGGTGACTGGCTTGACCCCTGTGCCACAAACGGGGTGAAGGCAATCCTCTTCAGTACGCGCATAGAACCGTTAGAGGAGCTTCAGAAAAAGCATCCCTCCTCCATTGTCTATACCGGCAGCCTGTCGAAAGAAGAGCGTCAGGCATTTGTGGACAAGTTTCAGCGGGACCCTGGCCTCTGCTACTTCATGGGAACCTACGGAGCTGCTAGCGTGGGGATCACGCTCACAGCAGCGGACAGGGTGATATTATTTGACCTTCCCTGGACTCCTGCCGATAAGCAGCAGGCCGAGGATAGGGCACACCGATTCGGGCAGAAGCGCAAGGTGCAGATATACACCGTTCTGGCTAAGAACACCATAGATGAAAGGGTCTTAGAAGTGCTGGACGAAAAAGAGAAGGTTATAGCGGAGGCTGTGGAGGGGAAAAGGTCACTGGCAGCAGCACGTGGCAGTATCGCCGGCGAACTGCTGAGGCGGCTGAAAGTGGAGGCCATCTCCCCAATGCCCGTGGCACGCCAGGCTCCGTACCAGTACGTTTCGGATGATGAGGCGGAAGCACAAGCGGCACAGCAACAGGTGCAGTTGTCCCTGAGCCGCTCCCCTTCCTTATTATATGAGGCAGTCCTGGGCCAGATTCTCGACGAATGGGGAAGTCGCTGTCGTGATCCGCAAGGCCACTGGACAATAAGCGATACCTGCCCGCCAGTGCCACGGGGAGAGTGCGCATCCTCCACTATGACCTTTGCTCTGAGCGCCGACGGCACCCGCCGCTACGACTTCGAGCACATGGTGGTGGAGGCGACAGACCTGATAACCAGCCACGACCCCTTCACGTTTGAAATCAACCCACGCTTTGCACAGAAGCTACAGCCCCGCAAGAGAGAGCGCGCGGCGACACAAGTCCAGGTTATGAAGATAGCTAAAGACCTGGAGCCTATGAGCCTCTTGACTGACTTCAGGACGTTTGACAGGGGCGCCCCAATAGTTGGCCCAGATTTTCTCGTCGAGAGTGGGAACGGTAGAGTTATGGGATACATCCGGGCCAGCAAGGAATATCCCGACCGGGTGCCTGCATATCGCCAGGCGCTGCTAGAGCATATTGAAGAGTTCGGGCTGACACCACTGGACGTTGAGGACAAAGAGTTGCCCATGCTGATACGCAAGCGACTTACATCTCTGACGGATGCTGAGCGCCAGAAGTTCGTCGAAGAGGCAAACCTGCCCAGCGGCATCACGCGCTCCGCCGTGGAGATTGCCCGCACCGACGCGGAGCGCATCACGCTTGACTTGCTACTCTCTCTGGATGTGGGCGAAGAAGAGACGCTGTACGACGCTCTGAAGTCCATGCGGAACCGGGTCTTTATTCAACGCTTCCTTGGAACCTTGCCGGAGAATGAGCGCGGTCAGCTCCTCGACGCCCAGGGCGTGGTGAACTTGGACGGCATCCGGCGCATCGGCCAGGCGGTGTTCGTCTACGTGTTCCGCGGGGAGACGGGGCTGCGTCTAGCCGAGCTTGCCTTTGAGACGCTGGACAACGACATCCGCAACGCCTTTGGCGGTATCGCCCGCGCCTTGGGGCCGATGGCCCAGGCCGAGGCCCTGACGCTATCGGGGGGTCGGGACGGTAGCCTGAGCATCGGGGAAGACCTGGCAACGGCGTTGCGTGTCTACGTCCGGTTGCGGGGCGCTGGTACTTCCCTGGCGGACTACTTTGCCCAGGGGCAGTTGGAGTCCAGGGAACTAACGCCGTTCCAGGAGGGCATTCTGAAAACCGTGGCATCCCGGTCTCGGTCCGCCAAGCGCATAGGCGAAGTGCTACAACGATATTCTGAGTCTGTCATAGCGCAGCCACCGCCACAACAGGCAGGGATGTTTGGCGAAGTCAGGGTGACAAAAGAGGAGTTGTGGCAGCGCGCGGTGAACCAGGAGCAACAGGAGTGGGATGCAGAAAGGCAGGAGCGGGAGCGCCGACGGGAGAAGGTGCTGGCGGTCAGTCAGCTACGGCAAGCTATCATGGGGTATATGCCCATTCCTGAAATAGACTGGGACAAGCAAGGGGAGTACCTGGACAAGGCGGAGAGGGAAGGGAAGCCTCTAAAACCGTGGCAGATGACGAAGGATGCCTTTGTCAAACGCCAGTTGGCTATTGCTAAGGAGCAGGCAAAGGGATGGGGTCAAGGCCACCTTGACGTACCCTATGCTCGGCAGATGATTGAGAATGAGCACCGTCAGATAGTCAAGGATGCTGTGCGGGATGACAAACCCGTGCCTCCCGAAGTGCTGGCTGACTACCCTGACCTAGTAGCAGGTGAACCAGAGAAGAGCTTTGCTGAGTTTGACAGACGGCTTGACGCCATTCGCCGCCGTCTGGAGGAAACCCATCCTCAGCTTTCAGAACAAGAGAGAGAACTAAAGGCACTACACCTCCTGGAGATTGAGCGTGGGGAGGAAGAAATAAAGCAGAAACCTTCTGAGATTCGGGGCGGTTACTCAGAGCGCATCCGGTGGTGCAACACTCCAGAAGATGCCCACCACCGCATCCTCCAGTGGCGGCCTCTCCGCGACCTGCTGTACCAGGGTGTAGGGTACATGGTGGGCGTGGAGGTCTGCGAGGCGGGCTTCGCGGGGGACCAGTACCAGGTGACCATCGGGTATCCGGCTCAGGGTACTACAAGAAAGGGGATGCTGACAGGCGGGCAACAAGAGGCGCTGCGTACTCAGGCCCGGAGGTTGGGCTTGAAAGCTCAGGAAGTCCGTACTTGCGATCCTGGTCTCCTAGTCTACCTGGTCACCTTGCCCAGCATGGAGGAAGGCGAGACAGTGCTGAAACCTCAGTTACCGGAGCGGGAGTCCGATGAGAGGGCCAAGCCCCGACCACGGGAGGAGAGCTTGCAGCCAGCCTTGTTCCAAGCCGAGAAAGGCAAAGACTTAGGACGCGTTGAGCATCGGCCTCACCTGAAGCGTTGGGATGTTGTTTGGTATTGTGGGGGGAAGGATGTGATTGCTGATCACGCTGTTTCGTATGAGGAGGCAGCGGACAAGTTGCGTTCATTGGTAGAGAATCGGAAGCGGTATAACCCGTGTGCGTCTAGCTTTAGGGCGGGTATGGAGCAATCCCGCAACGGCTCTGCCCCTGCTGCGATGCTCCAGTGGCAATATAAGTCCCTGCTGGCCGAGCTTCAGCTACTTCAAGGCCATGCCAGCGATCCCGCATGCCCATGCGGGCTTGCCGACATCGGGGAGTATTGCCACGCTAAGCACTTGCTCTCTATCGCGGCCCTGGCCCAGGAAACAGCCGCTATGGATGCGGACCCCGCTTACCATGACATGCTAATCAAGCTAGGCGATGAGGCCAACGAACTTCACATGGATATGCGAGTGTTCGTGGTGAAGCCCGCCGACTCCAAGAGCGATGTCAACTTGGTGGAGTGGAGCCGGAAGTGGCGGAAAGAGCTTGAACAGGTGTATTATTCTAAGGCAATGAGACAGGCAGAAGTCAAAGAGGCGCGGGCCAGCATGGGAAACTTCACCCTGGGGCTAGAGCAGGTGGTGGGCAGCACCATATCGGGCCTTGGCTGGGCCTTGGGCGCGGCCCTGGCTGGCTTTGTTATCGCTGCAATCGCTAAGCGGCGGGCCGAGAAAGAGGCTGAGGAGCGCGAGAAGCGGCTGGCTACCATGTCGGTGCCAGACTTGCTGGTGACGCTGGACGGGCTGATTCAACGGTTGGGCGTCTAGCGTATAATAAGGAAGAGGGACACGATGAAACTTCGCCAAAGACTACCACCTAACGAATACGGCTTCAGCTTGTGTCGGACTCCGGCGGGCAAGTTGGTCAATGGCCCCGTGGCATCCGGGACTCCGAACAGCGTCAACATCCCGGTGTCCTGTCCAGCAGGCAGCAGGTTTATAGGCTTGGACCATTCTCACCCTGGCGGAGTAGCCGTGCCTTCAAGCATTGATATTGCATCGGCTAAGAAGGTCGGGGCAAGGGTACTGTGTATTCAGTCCGACACCGAAACACGGTGCCACAAGATGGGGAACAGGAGGAGGTAGTGAGAAAGGGTCTTGACAAATCTCTGGAAACGTGCGCACCATATAGACGGTGAGGGTCGGTAGGTTCGCCATCTTATCCTACCGGCTAAGGTGAAAAAGCCCGTGGCAAGGCAACTTAGAGGGTTGCTCGCCACGGGCTTCCCTTTTAGGTTCCCTGCCACGGGTGATAACTAGGGTGAGTCGGGACAGGCAATCGGGTCTGTCCTGAAGTGAGCAAAGTCCACATAGGAGGTTTGAGCATGGAGAAGCCAGCAGTGGTCATAATGGAGCGACGCCGGAAGGCCTGCAAGCACGGCCGCACGAAGTCCGGGCGCTGCCGCAAGCGGTAGGCGCTAACGCAGAGGTCATCACAGAAACTGCCAGGGCACTTCACATGTCATTGAGACGTGGCAGGTGCCTTGGCGCATAAGGAAAGGTAGATCGGCTATGCTAATACAAAATCCGGCACCGGGAGCGGCGCCGCCTACACCACTCACTCGCGCCGACTTCGAGGCTATGCTGACGAAGGCGGGAGAGAAGGCGGGAGAGGCGGGAGCACGCTCATACGCAGACCTCATCCGGCCAAAAGCTGATGAGGCCAAAGCGGCTCTTGTGAAACAGGAAACGGCACCTCTACACCAGGTTGGGGTGCTAGGCGGTCTGGTAGACACCATGGACAGCGTCGGCGGCTTGGGTATTCCCTTCGGCAGCGTGCTGGTCGGGGCAATCCCCGGCGTCGTGGTGGGCGAGGTGATCGACGGGTTGGTGTCATCCAAGACAGCCACGGGCCAGGTGAACTGGATCAACCCTGCTGTGAAGATAGGAGCGGGTTGGGTCGGCGTCCAATATGGCAGGGGCCTTATAGGGAATACCGGGGCGATGTTCTTCGCTGGGACCCTAGCACTCCAGGCCCTGTCCCAGATTCTGCCGCTGGACAGGATTGTGGCGAACATCGTGGGGATGTTCCGCAAGATAACCCCACAGCCTACTGCGGAGGCAGCAAGCGCCTGGTTGGGCCAACACGGTACGACCACCGGCGCTTATTACTCTGAAGCGTTTGGGAGATAGGAGAAGAAGATGCCACTACAACTTATTCGCAATCGGCAAACCAAGACCCTAACGTGGGGCGCTTCTCAGATCGTCTCCCAGGACATCCAGGCGTCGGGTGCGATCACACGAGTCGTGCTTCGGGTACGCCTTACCCCATCTGGGAGCTACGTGAGCAACCATGCCGTTGACGGTCTGTGGCGTATCATCCAGACCCTCAACCTCATGGGAAGTGGCGGGGTTGGGTATTTCTCTATGGGAGATGTGCAGATAGGCCGTATGCTGCACCTGCTCAACCGGTGGGACGGCATCGTCAAAGGTACGGGGCATGAAGCCCTAGGAACCCCAGTGGACATCGTTTTCGTAATGCACTTCGGCTCCCGGCCCTACGACCAGTACGGACGGCCAAACCCCTTTGACCTGTCCGCCTTTATTCCAGCCTTCGCCGACAGCGACTTGCGACTGGACTGGGGCACCACGGCCAACAACGTGACAGACGCGGCTATTACCATCTCCTCGGCCATTGGGTATCTGACCATCTACGAGGTCATGGGCACGGCCCAGGACATCAAGACTGAGATGGCCCGCCAGGGTGTCGCTCAAGCAATGATCCCGATCAGCTCCTACAAGAGCTACCCGCACTCGGCTGACTACAGTGATCTGTCCAGCGAACACGATGTGCCGACTGGCGCATTCCTACGCCGCGTGGCTCTGCTGGTGGTGGACGAGTCTAGCCCGACGTTGCGTGCCAACGATGAGGTGGCGCAGGTGGGCTTGAAGCTGCCTGTGGGCAACCAGCGGGTATTCCAAGACGACTTCCGTGCCATGATGCATAGTGATGGTGGAGATCTCGACGACCTAGCCGAGATTGATGTGGGAGTGACAACCGGCGTTCTGCGAACCAGCGGTGGCTTTGTTGTCATGGACTTGCGGCAGCACGGCTTCGCAGACTACGGGTTGGACTTGCGGCACCTCAAGGGCGGTGATGTGAAGCTGGGGCTGACCATCGAGAACTACACTTCCGGAGACCGCACGTTCATCTGGTGGGACCAGGTAAGGCCGTACTCGTTCTAAGCCAGGATAACTGAATAGCGCAGTGTAGCGGGGCAGGAGTGGACTTTCTATTGAGGGAAGTTCCAGGGGCGTCGTGGAGTAGCGCCCACGCAAACGTGTCCTTTCACCCAGGAGAAGGGACGGAGGATTCTCGCTACCGCCAGGATCCCGAGCAGTCGGGATTACTGGCGGTATGTACAGCGGGCCATCCTCCTCTCCTGGGGTGGCCCGCCTCGATTTAGGGAGGTAGCATAGATGGCAAGGATGGAGCGGCTAGGACTCAAGGGCTGTCGGTGCATCAGAACTGGGAGGACTCGTAAGGGTCGGCAACTGCTCTGTCGTACAGCCAAAGGGCCAAGATTCAACGGGTCTTGTCGCAAGTAGCCCATGCCAAACGATAAGCGGCCCCCGAAGAAATGGTGGAATGGGTGTACTGGGTCTGTGCGTGGCCGTGATGAACAGGCTGTTTGCGGGAGCATTTGGTGGAGGATGAGCGCACGCGCACGTCGGGAGATACGGAAACAGAACAAGTCATTCAAGGGGGCATAGACCATGGCAGTAGGGGGCTGGATTTCACCTAGGGCACTTCAGGACTTGGCGGTGGATACCGCTGCTCTCGCTGATCTCAACGTCACGACCGCAAAGATGGCCGACAGCGCCATCACCGCCGCCAAGCTCGCGGCAGGGGCTGCCTCGGTCGGCAACTACGGCTACGGCATATATGGGACGGCCACCTATGGCTAGGAGGATACATGCCTGATTACAACGTCATGGTTCAGAACATCGAAGGCAACGAGGAGAACACCGCAGTCACTGGGCTGGTGAACAAAGTCCAGGTCGCAGCCGTTATCAAGACAGCACGAGTTCCTAAATCGCCTGCTGCCCGGGCCAAGTTCTACGACAATGCCCTGGTGGATGCGTTCCTGGCTATTCCAGCGCCTACTCCAAGTGGCACAGGCCACACCATATCGAGGTAGCGATGCCAGCAGCAGCGCTGTCAATCGGCTCAGATACCTTCACCTTCATTTCGACGCAGTGGAGGGGCAAGGTTGCCACGGACTTGCTAGCGCGGGTTCTGCCTAGCAAGGAGTGGAACTTCAGCACATTCGACGGCCACAACGACTACCAACGGCATCTGTATGCGCTGTTTCTGCGGCTGGCGGGCATTCCGAAGTCTGACATTTGGAATCGTATCTTTGTTCTTTCGGACGATGTGAGCATCGGGCAACGTGAGCAGTACGTCAATGATGTGCTGAACTCGGAAATTGTGGGCTTCCCCGCACAGGACGGGGGCCTACTCATGATTCCTTCTCAGAAGGTGGAGGTCTAACATGCCTGATACAGGGGTAAGTGTTTCGACCGGTGACGTTATTACTGCGGCCAAGTGCAATTTGAAGTTGGAAACCACGGCTGACCGTGCAGCTTTGGGCATCATTGACAGTAGCGGGGCAGGCAGCTTCGCCATGAACATCGTGGTAGTGTCTACCTATCTCGCTGACCGAATCCTGAGCATTACGACGGGGGATGCAGCCCGTGGTATCACTCTCGCAGGCGACCTTGTCCTTGGTGGCACCCTGACCACCGCGGCCGTGTTCACCACTTCTGGGGCCTTCGCCCTGACGCTGACGGTGGGCAACACCACCAATGCAACGATCCCCTCTGGCACCGTCACCCTCATGGACCTTGGCACGGCACAGACCGTGACAGGGGCCAAGCGATTTGCCGACGACGCCATTCTGATCGAGAACCCTGCTGCCAACTTCTACTACACCATCACAGGAGCGGCGATCGGGGCCAACCGCGTCCTCACGCTCCCCCTGCTTCTTGCTGGGGACACTGTGGCGGTGCTGGACTTTGCCCAGACCTTTACCAACAAGACGCTGACAGCCCCGACCATCAACGGCGGCATAGCCACCGCGCTGACGGGCCTTGGCATCCGGTCAACTGGTACTGGCGCCTTCGACCTGACTCTTGCCAATACCGAAAACCTGACGGCGGGCCGCACTCTCACGCTCACGTTGAATAACGTGGCACGGACTATCTCTCTGGGCGGCAACCTGACCTTGGGTGCTGCCTTCACGACCACGCCTGCCAATGCTGTGACGTTCACTACCACAGGTGGAACCGCCCTTACCCTGCCAACGGCAGGAACCTTGGCGATCCTAGGGGCCAACACCTTCACGGCAGCACAGACTTTCACCGGCAGCGTGATCACCGTACTCAACATCGCAACCTCTCCGATTGTGGACATCGGAGCAAGCGTCTTTGAGACCGGGACGTTCATTGACATCGCCTACGATGTGGCCGAGACGTTGACGGGTGCTCTCATTGGGATCAACGTGGACCTGAGCACCAACGTCACCATCTCGAATCAGAGTGTGACGGGTCTGGATGTGACCTTGCCGGGCACCTTTGGCAACGGCACGGAGTACGGCATCAGGGTACGGGGCGACGGCCAAACCATCCTGATAGGCAACGACGCAGACCTTTTCCTCTCACTGGCAAAGGCAAGCTCGGTTGACATCTTGTTCCAAGGGATCACGCCGGTCATTGACATCGGGGCCGATGTGCTCGCCGCTGGCACCATCATAGACTTCCAGTACGACACAGCCCAGATTCTAGCTGGTGGGGCCCTTGTGGGCATCAGCATGAACCTGAACACCAACATCACGCCAGTAGGCGGTCAAAACGTCACAGCGTATACGGCGCAGACTCCAGCCTTCACCAACGCCGCCGCCGCCGCCACTGTCATAACGGGATTCCAGCTTCCTACTGCCGGCGCGCTTGTGTCAAACAACGCCGGTGCTGCCCTGACCTGGTACGGCATTGACCTCCAGATGCCCAATATCACTCAGACATCCGGCGCTATGATAGCTATGGGTATCCGGCTGACTGAGGGCACCACCACGTCAGGCACCATCAACGCCATCAATATCAACGGCGTGGGTGTGGACACCATCATCAACTTCTCTGCCAGCCCGATTGTGGACATAGGGGCAGACGTGTTCAGCCTGGGCACCGCAATAGACTTCGCCTTCGACACCGCTGAGACTGCCACGGGTGCGCTCATCGGGGTCAGCATCAACATGAACACGAACCTAACGCCGCTCGGAGGCCAGGACATCACAGGGTACACCACGCAGACAGCCGCCTTCTCCAGTGTAGCGGCTGCCGCCACGGTGATCACAGGATACCAGTTGACTACTGCCGGGGCCTTGGTTATGAATAACGCGGGCGGGTCCATAACGTGGTACGGGCTGAACGTCACACTTCCCGACATCACGCAGACGGCTGGCGCGATGGTGGCCATTGGGATTCAACTCACTGAGGGGACCACCACAAGCGGGACGGCTAACGCTATCAATATCAACGGAGCCGTTGATACCATTCTCAACTTCTCGGCCAGCCCCGTCCTTGATATAGGGGCCGATGTGTTCTCGACCGGTTACTTTGCCGACATCGGGTTTGACACCATCGAGACTTTGACGGCTCAACTTACCGGCATACGGATAGACTGGGACACCGTGATAGTGACCACTGGCGCCGCGGGCACGGGCAACATCACGGCTTACTGGGCCGACATGGGGCAGATGGTGGTGAACGCAGCCTACAACGCCACCATCTACGGCATCCGGCTTGACCTTGACTTCACGGTGGGCGGCGCTGAGACCATCTACGGGGCCAGCATCGTGCTCCCCGCTGTGTTCGGGGCTGGTACTGAGGTGGGCGTCCACATCACCGGCGATGGGCAGACAATCAACATCGGGAACGATGCCGATCTGTACGTGAGCTTCGCCAAGGCGGGCAGCGTAGACATCAACATACAGGGCGTCTCTCCCATGATAGACGTGGGGGCTGACGTTCTGGTAGCCGGATACTTCGTCAGCCTCGACTACGACACGGCGGAGACCACGACCGGAGACCTCTACCTGGTAGACGCTCTGAGGGCCGCCAATGCCCTGACGCTCGGGGCCGACCTCTACGGCGTCAACCTGAACCTGGCTACCAACGTGGTCAATGTGACGGACAGGGATGTGACGGGCTACCGGGTGACGCTAGGGGCACTCACCCAGTCAGCCGCCAACACCACCACGCTCATAGGGTTCAACTTGGCGGCGGCAGGCGCCCTGGTGCAGGACACCAACGCGGGTGTGCTGGCCTGGCGCGGGGTCAACATCCAGCTTCCCAACACTACGCAGACCACCGGCACGGTCACAGCCTACGGGGTGAACATAGAGGAAGGGGCGACCACCTCCGGCACCGTGGCGGCCATACGGTCTAACGTCACTCTCTCGCTTCTGGCGGCCAAGGCCACCACCATCCGGATGGCAGCGGCTACAGCAGCCGCGCTGGACGTGGACGATGGCACCACTGACATGCTGCGGTTTGACTCGCGGGTAACGACCAGTGGCGTGTCCATGCTGACCATCACATCGGCGCCGGCAACCTTCGCCGCCGCCGCCGGTAGCTTCTACAGCGTGGTGCGGATACCCGCCTACACCCTGACGCTCACCGGGGTAACGGGGATAACAGCCCTTGACGGCCTGGGGCTTTACATCGGTGCCCCGACGGTAACGAACGGAGATGCGAACACAACTGGTTTGGCCTCTACTTTGTATGTGGCGGCCCCAGCGGCTGCGGGAACCGCAACTCTCACCCTTCGCTACATCATCAATACTGGTACGGCAGGGTGCTTCCTGACAGCGGCCGGCGTCTGGACGGATGCCTCTACTCGAACAACGAAACGCGACATCCTCTATCTGGGAGTGGATGTACCGTGGGAGGATGTGTTAGAGGACATCCAGCGGACTAAGGCAGCCACGTTCCGCAGGGACGACCCCAGCGACGGCGGCTATATGCGGTACGGGGCCATTGCCGAGGAGGTGCCTGACTATCTGGCTATGCCAGGGCGACAGGGCATCGGGAGCATCTACATGGCAGGAGCGGCCTTCGCTGGTGTCCAGGCCCTTATCCACGAGAACACAGCACTGAAGGCCCAGATGCAGGCGATGAGTGACCGTCTGTCCAAGGCCGGAATCAAGTAGGAGCAGCATGGCCGAGAAGCTAGTCTACGATGCCCGCACTCCTGCCGGGGCTACCTATCGAGGCCCCGCCGAGGTGGGCGTTGCCTCTTTCCAGGGGCCGCCGGAGCAGATAGTACCCGCAAGGCTTATGGCGCAGGTAGCGGTGAGGCTAGAGGAGGCGCTGAGAGGCGGTAACAGCCCTCTGCTGCGCGTACGGGCATGGGCGGACACCGCGCCGACCTTCTACACCCGGTACAGGCTTGAGGTGACGGTGGCGGAGCCTGTGGTGACGG
>Ga0180732_1000687_pt1 | contig 26087 bp, 37 predicted proteins | sample KR11_01MetaG_FD_148674 | JGI IMG/M metagenome (GOLD analysis project Ga0180732, IMG submission 148674) | Groundwater microbial communities from the Olkiluoto Island deep subsurface site, Finland - KR11_0.1 MetaG | ecosystem: Environmental > Aquatic > Deep subsurface > Groundwater | place... | reverse complement strand
ATGAAGGCGATCATGGCTCCATATACGGACACGTGTATTCGCAACTACGGAGATCTCACGGTTGACAACATAGACCCTGTCAAAAGGAATATTTTGATGTATAATAGCGAGGGAGAGGATTCTGATTCATGATTCTTAAACATACTATCTCCTCTGGATATTCGGACAACGTTCCGCACATTTTCCCACTGGATATGTATGACTATACGCTGCTGAAGTCTGCTACGGAGATGCATCCTGAGATCGCCTCCTACATCCAGAAGGCTAAGCCGATTCCTGGTAAGACCATTGTTCTCGTCGATGCCCTGGGCGCGGGAGACTATTGGGGCAGCAACTCCAATGGTGACTACTTCGGAGAAGATCAACTGTCTCATGAAGGAACCGACTATGGTTATCACACCTTTATGGACTATGCCTATCCGTACCTTGAGCACATGAACGAGGCGTCCACAAAGGACTCTAGTCGTCGCATGGGAGACAAGGTCGATCTGTCCGTATATTTCCGCCCGATGCATCGTGTCCAGCTGATGGTAACGATCAATCGCGGCGGCAAGGCTCAGAACTTCGTTGAACGCATTGATAACGGAGACTATCCAGATGTCTCCATGGCCTGTGGAGTCCAGACAGATCAGTGTTCTATTTGTGGTTCCGTTCACAAGGTTCGCAAGGACTACTGCGAGCACGCCCGCAACATGCTGAACCGTGTGATGGCTGATGGACAAAAGGCCTATCTGATCAACAATAAGCCGCGCTTTCATGATATCTCTCTTGTCTTCCTGGGCGCGGAGAAGAACAGTAAAGTGCTTTTGAAGGTTGCCAATAAAGAAGCAGCCATGCGCAAGGTTCTCCCCGCAGTGATCTCTGATTCGTATGCCGTCCCCTCGATGTTGGACAAGAATACGTTAGGTAGTCTGTCCAAGTATCCCGTGGAGGACGTAATGGAAACCATGAAGGAGAAGGGACTGCGTATGTCCCCTCCTGAGTTTCAATATATGATGCTATCAAAGGTGAATCAGAAACAAGCCAATGATTTAGCGGCTCGAAATGTATGCTTTGATCCGGAGCAGTACGAGCCACGAGATGCTCCGGAGGGGAGGTTTGATGAGCGTATTGAGGCCGCCTTAGACTACCGCACGTTGGAGAAGACAGCGTCAATGGGTCCGCCGACAAGTATTGTGGCTCCGATTATGGCAGGTATCTACCGGGCGTTCATGCAGGACGTTCCGCAAGTGATCACAAACACTGCGAGAGCCGTGCAGAACAACTTGGGCATGGCGGCGGTGGCTACTGGCTATATGTTGGGTCATGTAATGGCGCCTAATTTAGCTCAATCAAATCCATTTAATCTATCACACAAATTGAATCCATGGGAGCAGGCCCCCATCGGAATTCCCTATGCAGATGAGCCTATCTTGAAATTTGCAGGATGGAAAGATCTGGGTGCCATTATGGCCGGAGCAGCGAAGACAGGATTCGAGAATCCTATTCTTCCTGCATTAGGCGTGGGCACGCTCGGATATATGTTGCAAAAGAAAAAAATCAATGATAGTATTTTATCCGGTGATGAAAGTATCGCTGAGGATGGAAATCCGAAGACGATGTCTCAAAATCCCTGGGTAAAGGCTCTGACGTATGGCGGAGGAACCTTTGGAGGTCTCAAAGTTTTGAACTATTTGAGACAACGCGGACTGAGAAAGTCCTAACAGGAGTTAGTTATGCCGACACTTGAACAGCTTTACAATGACCTGGATCTGAAAGTCGCCGAGAGAGAAATGCACAAGACTGCCAACGTGCAGGCCGGCTCGAAGCTTGAAGATATTTGGAATCAAACTATGCGTTATGAATCTAACGCAGTGAGTGACACTCAAACCGTTACGGAGGATAACATGAACGTTTTTCAGAAGATGGCCATGCAGAAGCAAGCCGCTGCTGAAGAGAAGATGCTGGACACCATGTGCATCGCCGCCGCAATCGACAACGTCAATGCAGACCTTAATAAGTCCGCATCGATGAACAAGTTTGCGATGGAGAAGCGCGCTGCTGGCCAGAGTCTGATCCTGCAGCATTGTGCCCAGTGGGGTTACAACCCCGAGTATTGCATTAACAAGGAAGCTTCGGATTTCCAGATCAACACTGCGATCGAGAATCTGCACAAGCGCGCCCAGTATGTGGCTCGTATGGTGTGGAACGGCTTCAACAAGGCTGCACAGGCCGATGTTACACCGGGTCCTGCAATGATGGGCGCTAATACGCCGGTCTTCGCCAACGACGTTGATGCCAACGGTAACCGTAAGCCTGATACCTTTGAACAGCCCACTGGCAAAATGGGTCCCGGCAACAAGACCACCGTAGATGGTATGGTGGCGCTGGCCGCGAAGGGGTCCAACTATGCTACACAGGGACAAATCTCTTCCCCCTTCCTGAGCTCCAGCTCGCAGATGTCCTAGGAGGCAACCATGAATCGTTATCAAGTTATCAATATGATCAAACAGGCCTCCGTTCAGGCTGATGATATGGAGCGCAATGGATTCAACTACGGACAGCAACTGTACGGTTTGTTCAAGGCTGCGCAGGAAGGTGACCCGAACGCGATGGCAGCTATCGATGACTCAGTCGGCCAGGCTTCAGCTGATGCTGCCGGAGTTGAGGCTGCGACCGCCCCGGAAGGTGACGGCTCTCAGCCCGGATCCATCGGACCCAACGGAATGATGCAGTGCCCGAACTGTGGCACCCAGATGACACCGTCTCTGGACATGAAGTGCCCGGCCTGTGGATTCGACGTGACTGAGATTCTGGCAGGCGCTGCTTCTGGTCAGCCTCCGTCTGCTGGCGGTGGCGTTCCCTCGGAAGAGGAAGTCGCAACCGTAGCGAACGAGATCAAGGAAGCTGCGCTTTCTAATCCGGACTTCCTGGAGAAGCTGGTCCAGCATTACGGACACGTGGTGGGGTAAGTGATGAACGATCTGAACACGCTGGCCAGAGAAGTTGGTTTGCTCGACATGCAGAAAACTTCTTCGGTACAAGAAGTCATCAAAGATTCCACGTATGCGGAGATCATGGAGTATCTGAAAAATGATACCCTCTCCAATTACCTGGAGAAAGAGGCTTCCGTTCCGGCCGATGTGATTCAGTTTGTTCGTCAGGCAGAAGAGAATGGTATTCCTGAGGCCGAAATTACCGGCTATCTCTTGCAAAAGCGGGGATACCAAGTCTCTTCCACTGAGCCTACACCTGTTCACAATGTTCTTCTGGAGAAGGCAGCAGATCGCATTGCCCATCTGGAGCGGCGTTTCGATGTCATGGACACGCAGCTAGAGATGGTTAAAGTGGCAATGGATCTGGTGGCCGCTGGAGAATGCTCTCCGTTTACGAATTTCGATCAGCTCACTGAGAAGGTGGCAGGTCTGATTCGTGAGGGTAATCCGGAGATCGTTAAGAAGGCCGTGGAGCTGTACCAGAATCGTTTTCCGTCGATTGGCAAAATATCCTCGACTGCTGCCGGTGGTGGCACAGCACGAGAAGTTTATGAATCAACACTAGGATCATTATAGGAGTTTACAATGGCATATCCGATTCCTCCCGATGCAAGAGCAACCGATGATTTCGATGTCGTTCGTGGTTGGGAAACCATGGACCGTCGCGACTTCGACTATTCCGACACTATCGCCGGAGACCTGGAGCTCGCTCTGGGTGAACCCGTTCGCTTTATCGCAGGCACCGATGGTGTGGTGAAGATCGACAATCTCGCGGCTGCCGACTATGTGGTTGGTACCACCGCTGGTGAGCGCGTCGCCGGCGTCTCCTGGACCGAGTACAATTCTGTGTTTGAGAACGGCGGCTACCCGGACGCTCTGTCTACCGGCAAGGTGACTGTTCTTCAGGGCAAGTTCTCTTGCAAGTTCAATAACGCCTCGGATGCGTACTTCGCACCGGCCGCCGCGGCCATCTTTGGTAGCATTCTAACTCCTGTTGTTGGTCTGGACGTTGTCGCGGTTTATGATGACTCTGAGAAGGCCACCCGTGGGGCAAAGTATGCCTGCGTCAGTTCCGATCCGCTCGTGCGTTATGGCAACCCTCCGGGATCCCTTGCCATCCTGGCAGCGGCTACGGCGATCGATAACTGTGTCATCGGTAAGGTCTCCGCGATCTCCGGTGATTACGTAACCGTGGACTTCAACGTCTAATAGGAGGCTTTTAGCTATGAATAGAGAGAACCTTACAAACCAAAAGTTCCTGGACGCAGTCTCGGCTGGTGGTGAAAGCCTTCAGAAGTTGTCGTCTGCCACCTCTTTTTTCATTAAGGACGGCGTTCGCGAGAAGTCCTTCCTTGATGAGATCATTCCCCTGGTGACCGCGCAGAAGGAAGATCTGGATCGTCGTGTTGAAGACGACTATCCGATGATCCTGTGCGAAATCGAGCAGGGCGCTGAAGCTGCACGGATTAACTTCCGTGGCAAGCCTGACAGCAAGTACTTCACCGGTCTGAAGTACCCCGTGCTGTTTGACAAGATCGTCAGCCCGTTCATTCGTAAGTCCGAGACAGAGCTGATGACCATTCGTCACCCGATCACCCAGGTGATCGAGGATCGTATCATCAAGGATATCGCTCGCGTTCGCGACGAGGCCTTCATTGATACGTGCGACGCGATGGTTGCCAACACCGGTCTGTCCGCCAACTTCACTGGCAGCTTCGGCCGCGCAGCGATCTCTGCGGGTCTGGCTCTGCTGGAAGGTACTGCGAATCAGCCCTGTGGTTGCATCCTGATGTCGAAGACTGCATGGAACAACTACAATGCCGCCTCCGCGATCGAAGAGGGCAACGACGTCGTGACCGAGATGGTTCGTACGGGCTATCAGTCCAAGACCATCATGGGCTACAAAGTGATCGTCACGCAGAAGCCGTTCTACATGACTGGAAAGGCCGACTACCTGTACTTCTTCTCGCCCCCGGATTACCTGGGCCACAACTTCGTTCTCCAGGAGCCCACGTTCCAGGTGAAGAAGGAAATGGACATCATCGAGATGGTTTGCTGGGGCTTCTACGGCGCTGGCATCGGCAACAAGCGCGGTATCGCCCGTATTCGCCTGGTCTGATAACACCTATGGAGGCAGCAAATGGACTATTCAGTAATGGCTCATTTGCTCCATGGTATCAATGCATCGCTGGAGAAGAGAGCAGCCGAAATGGAAGATCTGCTCTCTTCTCCAGACTCTCTTCGTGACGCAACATCCAAAGCACGCAAGCTTGACAAGTTTAAGGATTTCTTTTCTAACCCCTATCTGCGTTCGGCTATGCCGGGAGCAGCCGCGGGATTAGGTGCGGGCATTCTTGGCTCTTCTTTGGGTGACAATAGCTGGTACAGTCCGGCTATTACTGCGGCACTGGGAGGGCTTGGAGGCGCTGGTATTCAGGGAGCAATTAATAAGGGACTGATCAGTCAGAAATATGCACCGATGGTGCAGGGGCTATATCCTGCAGCGATGGGTGGAGCGATCTTAGGGAACGCGATCTCTGACGATCATCCGATTTTAGGAACTTTAGGTGGCGCTGCACTAGGTGGTGGTGCTAAAATAGGGATCGACGCGCTCATCAAGCGTTTCGGAGGAATGAAGCGATGAATATGTTGACCCTAAATCAATTTGCCCAAGAGATCCATAAACAAGCCCGTGGAGGCGGAGGACAGGCTCAGGCTCCTACTGGCGCTGCTCATATTCCCGGCGCAATGACTTCTCGTATGCTTCACCCTACGCTGTGGTCGTCTAATCCCTATACGGGACTCATGATGGCTGGTGGAGGTCTGGGTCTCGCAAGTGGTCTGCTGTCTGCAGATGACGACGACAATAAGGTGCTTCGCGGTCTTGCCGGTGCTGGTCTGGGTCTTGCCGGAACGGGTGTTCTCAATAACATGGGAGCATTTGACGATGCCATTGGTGCAGCTGGCCGGATCCGCGGAGGGAAGCCCGAAAAGACACAGGTTAGTCAGACAAAGACTGAAGGAGAAGCTAAACCTGCTGGTGAAGCTAAAGCTACCTCCGCAAAGGGCGCTCCAAAGGCCCTTACGAGTCAAGAATTCCTGGCCGCGAATCAGGCCAACATGTCTCCTGGTGAGTTCAAAGATTATCAGAAGATGCTGGCTCGCCAAAACCAGATGCATCAGTTTGTTGAAGGCTCTGCCGGACGCTTGAATGCCAATACGATCAAGCAGCAGGCTATTGCCGCTGAGATCGGTGCCCGCCGTAAGATGCTGCAGGGTGGAGACGCAGCCGGCATGGGCTTCATGAAACGCCTTGGCCTCAAGCTTCCGTTCTTTGGCTCTCGCATTCGATAAAGGAAACAATCATGAATTCTTCCGTTGCACACATGATTTCCGTGATGCATAAACAGGCGGTTACTATGCCAGCTGCAGGTACGTCATTCATGCAGAATCCTCTTCTCATGGGTGGAACTGCAATGGGCGTAATGTCTGGCGATAGTCCCGGAGAGATGGCTGTCAAGGGTGGCGCTGGCTATCTTGCAGCGACTGCCCTGCAGAAATGGCTGGAGCAGAATGGTCATATGACCGAGGCGGCTAGAGTTGCGGAGACCATCAAGACACAGGAAGTTCGTCCTCCGTCTGCGGCCCGACAGGCTCGCAGAGATCGAAATGCTCAGCAACCTGCAGCTACAGCGCCGGCTCCTGCCGTCGTAGCGGGACAAGCGGCCCCTACGGCCCCCGCGGCACCTGCGGCTGCTGGACAGCCGGCTCCCGTCGTTCCTGCAGCTACTGCGGCCACTCCCATGACTTCTTCCCGGTTGAATCAAGAGATCGTGCATCAACGCGCCGGACTCGGCGGACTGAATCGCGATCTAAAGTCGGCAGTTGGTCCCATGGCAGAGGTATTTGGTGGAGAAAAGGGGCGCGCATGGAATATGAAGAACCAGGCCGAGCGTACTGCATGGGAAGCCGAACTGGCAGCTAAAGAAAAGCAGCAGGGTCAGCTGTTCCAGCAGGAGCAGGTCGATAACATCAAGATGCGCGAAAATGCAGCTCGCTTGCAGGCGGAAAAGTATGGTCTCAAGGGATCGGCTGCAGAAGACTATGTTGCCAAGCAGGTTCCTGAAGTCCGGACGGAAATGGTTAAGGAGGCGCCCAAGGGCCAGTATTATGGTTCTAAAGCTACGAACGCCGTGAATGTAAATGGAAAGGACTTTTACAGAATTACAAATCCTGATCCTGCCATAAGATCGATCTATACAGATCATCTTGGGAATGCAGTAAAGGACCCTGGAGTAATTTCTGAGATTCAAGGAAAAATTAATAAGTCCACATACAGGGGAGACGTACAAATCCAGCACCCGAGTGCAGAGATGCGTCCCAAGACGACCTATAATACCAAAGAACCCATCATGAGTACTGGGCACAAGACAAGCCTTGGTCGCGGAATCGGCGGAGGCGTTGGGGCTCTTGCTGGCGGTGTTGTTGGAGCGAAGATTTCAGATGCATTAGACCTTGGTGATACAGCCAAGGGTGTCGTCGCAGGTCTTGGTGGAGTTGGTGGAGCCATTGGCGGAAGTGTATTGGGAGGAAAAATCGGTGGAGGATTCACAAATCCTTTGGCCGGTCTTAATGAGTTTGGTGTTTCCGGACAGTCCAAGAGTCTGATGTCTCGCATGAAGCCGGCTGGTAAACTTGCGGGCGGGCTCGCTCTGCTCGCGGGTGGAGGCTGGCTTGCAAACAAGATGTTCGGAGAAAAGGCACCAAAGGCAATGACCAATGTTCGCAATAACATGACCAACTATGTCAATAACCTCAAAGAAGATGTAAACGATCTGAATTGGGAGCGTGGTCAGTTCGGTAATACTCCTTCGCTTAACGGCGGTTCCGCACGTTATGGCCGCGGCTAACCACCCATGTCTACACTCACTGCGCAACAGCAATACGTAGTCCTGATCAGGTTGTATCTGAATGACTATCCCGAAGCCAATCGGCTGTTGCGTACAGAAGAGTCCTCGGATGCCAAGATTCATCTGGCCATCGCGACAGTTCTGTCTGACTGGAATGGTTCTGATCCAAATCGTCGGACCTATACCTGTGACAATTTCCCGAGCACTAAGCTACTTATTGACGGCGCAGTGATCGCGTTGCTTCGTATGGCGGGCATTTACAACAGTCGTAATAAACTGAGCTACAGCGCCGGCGGATTGAGTGTGCAGCTACACGATAAGGGTCAGGAATATATGGCCTGGCTCAATAGCATGAAGCAGGAGTATGAGATGTCGAAGATCTCGTTGCTTCGCAAGATGAATCTTTCTGCTGCATTGGGCAGTGGAGCAGGCGGTGTGGTCAGCGACTACATTTTGGCGAGCCTATCGCCAGTATTTGGAGCGTTCTGATGAACCTATATGAAATTCACAAGATGGCAAATTTCATGAGTGGACCATACAACTCTATATCTGGATCCATATCAAAGGGTACTGTTGTACCCATGTTAAAGAGTGACGCGTTGACAAATCTTGGCGTGTATGGCGGAATGGGAGTCGGAGGACTTGCTGGAATTTTACTGGCAGAAGCCGCTAAAAATTCAAAAGGAGATCGCAGCGACCCAAGGCGTCAGGCTCTTGACTCTGTGATAACTCCAATAATGGGTTTTGGTGGAGCACTCGCAGGAGGCCACGCCGCCGGCCGAAAAGGTAGGCAATTAGGGTTTAACTGGGGCGGAATTCCGCATTCTGACAAGAGTCTTACGTCGTACAGGAACCATCAATTACTCGGTGCCCTTGGCGGAGGAATTCCTGGAGCTATTATAGGTACTGGAATTGGCAGCGTTCTTGGCGGTGTTCTGGATGATGGTAATTATGGATCAGGGGCCGCTGCAGGGGCACTGGGAGGGTTCGGGCTTGGCGCGATTGGTGGAAAAACGATCGGAAAATTGATGGCGATCAAAAAGCTTAAGGGACTATAACCCACGATGCCCACTCTCCACAAAGTCTTCAACACCTCTCCACAAGCCCTGGATGCCTTGGCATTTCGTAAACGTCTGGCTCATGGGATCGTTGGAGCAGGTCTAGGAGCCTCTGCGGGACTTCTGGGAGACAAGGTACTGGACACGGACTCCCCATGGCTCTCATCGGTCGTTGGAGGCCTTCTGGGAGCTGCTGGCGGTGCTACGTTGGCAAACACCAAGAAGATGCCCGGTATGATCGATGATGCAGTCGATTTCCAGAAGCGCAGACATGAGTTTGCACTCCCCATGGGCCCTGTGTCTCAGATCTATGGAACGCCGTCATTTAATACATGGCTTCATCCTGCGCTTGGCACTGCTGCTTTAGGCGGCACAATTGGTGCGTTAAATTCGGAAAATGGACCACAGACTGGAGCCGTAGTAGGTGCTTCTATGGGTGGTCTCATGGGTATGATGTTGAATCGCGGAATGATGCATGGTGCACGATTCCCGAGGGTATACAGCAAGGATCCCGATATCAAAGAGATTTTCCGTGCTTATAGTCAACAGTAATGCCGTTATTCTTTCTCTGAATCCCCCTTATGTGTACGTATACTTTACCACACAGCAAATTATCTCCGCCCGTACTTTCGAGGTATATCGCAAGCAAAGTGACATCGAAGAGTTGGTTGCTACCGTTGCTTCTCAGGTCAATGTTAATGTGTATACCGCGCAAGATAGAACGTCCCAGATTTTTAGCCGATTTACACCGTGCTATTACCAGATACGCATCGTGGAAACAGGAGAAGAGACGGAGTGGTTCTCTTGGGACACTATGTACAGAGCTTGGGAGTTTGAGATCCTCGATCGTAATGATCAACTATTTCATTATGACGCCGGAGCTGCACTCTTTATCCATTCCGAACGTACCGACCTAACAAACGTTAGGTGTCCCAATTGCTGGGATATCACGAATCAAATGTCGACGGGAAGCTGCGATCTCTGTATGAACACAGGTCGGCAGAAGCCATACCTAGATCCCGTGATGGTACACTCAGAGTTTGGCCAGTCCTCCAAGGTGTTAGAGTACAATCTTGTGGAAGCGGAGATCGGACAGAAGTTGATCACAATGAGCGGTCTACCGAAGGTAAAGCCGGGCGACATTGTGCATGAGCCATTTAAGCATGAGCTATGGCTGGTACAAAACGTGAACTGCATCGGAAGGGACACGGCTCCTGTCCTGCAGCAAGCGTCGGTTTCGCTTGTGAATAAGTCGGACATTAAGTACAATTACCTAGTGCTGGACGATGATGACATGGAAGCACTCTTGGCCGATGTGGACGAAGTTAACAATGAGAGGCGTTTTTAACATGCAGAAGCGAGCCTTTGGTGCCTACCCAATGAATGATCTTGAACGTGCGATCACCATGAATCCGAATGTGAATGTTGGTCCCACGGTGAGCCTTGGAATGCCCGGTCAACAAAGCTCTCAGCCTTTCTTTTCGGAACATGAAGCCTTTCAGAACTATGTAAACCAGATCCGTCAGCAGGCTGTAATCGAGGCTGCGGCGCAGGCTACGGGAGATGCTGAATCGGGTGCTCGTCGTAATGTGCTGGGTCTATCGGCACTAGGTGGTCTTGGCGGAGGACTGATCGGTTATCATCGTGGAGGAAATCTCGCTGCCGCACTTCCGGGTGTTGGACTTGGTGCAGGAATTGGCGGCATCGCCGGTCTATCGGCTCCATCCGGCATGGGGAACATGGCTCTCGGAGCAGGTCTCGGAGCGGTCCCTGGTGCATATCTCGGCAAGCAGCTTGGTAATAAATATCCCAAGTATGCCATTCCCGCACTAGTAGCTGGACTGCTTGGTGGCGCAGGTCTTGGCGGAGCAATGGGAGCCTAATGGAAAAGCAAGCCTTCCTTCCTCCCATGGCTGCGATGATGGCACCTCTATTGATGGCGCCGATCTACGGTATCGGAGGCGCTCTCTCTGGCGCAGTCAGAGATCGCGGCAGAAGTCAGCTAGATAAGGCGCTGGAACGTCTTGCTCCTCAGGAGACCCCTGGACTCACGAAGGCCAAGAATTACGGGTCCATTGGTGGTCTGGGCGCTGGAGCGATTGGCGGAACAATGCTTGGTGGGGCGATTGGGGACGCCTATGGAAATCCAATCCCCGGCGCTCTGATCGGAGCTCTTGCCGGGGCTACGTCTGGATATGGCGGCGGAAAGCTCATGGGAGAGCAGGCCTATGCATTGAACAAGTATCTTAATAAGATGCATCCATCCATTGCTCCTTACGCCATTGGTGGCGGAGCAGGAACTTTAATGGGTGGCGTACTTGGCAAAGAGCTATTTGATGATTCTCCGATCTCGGGCACACTGGGCGGCGCCGTACTTGGTGGTGGACTCGGAGCTATTGCAAATAGCGCTCTTACTGGTAAAGGCAAATTCGGAGGATTACTTCATGGTCTCGTTAAAACAAAGCTTCACAAAAAGTCCTCTTCTTGGCTTCCTGGCATGGTATCTGGTGGACTGGGAGCAGCAGGCATCGCAGGTGGCTTTGGTTTTGGCAATTATGATCTAGCTACGAAGCAAGTTATTTTGCAACGCATGCTTCCTGCACTTCTTGCAGGTGGAGCGGGCGGAGCACTACTTGGTTCATTTTTCAATAGGGAGAAATAACGTGAAATCGTTCAAGAACAAAACAAACAAAAAGTTGCGTATTGATTCCAAAACTTATATCGAGGCCGGAGAGACCAAGAATCTCGATGAGAATAATCGTCACGTGCAGATGTATGTGGCCATTCGGTATCTGCTCGCAACCGATGGGTCTGGGAATAATCGTACCATTACCGGTATTGAGCAGGTTCCCGAGAAGGCAGTGGCCGTCTATGTGGTTGCGCCCGTTACGCCTGAGATTCCGGCAGCTGTTTACGTGGAGGAATCCGCTCCCGCCGTGGTCCCTGAGGTCGTTGTCGTCGAGGAAATCGCAACGCCTATCCCCGAGCCGGCTCCTTTGATCGTTAATGAAGAGCCTCTGGTTATTGAAGAGTCCGATGAGACCCCGGCAACGGTGATCAGCGAGTCCAAGTACGGCAAGCGCAACAAAAAGAAAAACAATGAATGAACTTTTCCTTCGTAGCAAAACCACATCCAATCGTTCAGGATCCTAGTATTCTGAACGAGGTCCTTCAGGAGATCTCTGTAGGATCTAATGGTTTTGAATACGATGATGAAGCAAACCTGCTGTTGACTTCAACGGATGCAATTGAATCAGAGGAAGTCCTGCAGTCTAATGCGGTCATGTTCAGAACAGAGACGTTGTTGGCGGAAAGATATGTGGCTGCTGTAGAGCGTCTTGTAAATCGGAGGATGTAATGCTGATCGCAGGCGATGCCCCGATTCGAGATAGATACAAGGGTCAATACATCCGTCCCGCGAATGTTCCTGGACATGTTACATTGGACATGATTCAAAGCTACTACGAGCAACGCGGCAAATGGAGCAAGCAAGAAGAGGAATCCCAGTTATTCATTGGCTCTCAGCACGCACTTGCGCTTACGATGCCTGATCAGAAGCCTGCAATCCTCGTACAGCGTGGCCCAGTAGCCTTTGCTCGTTCCAGCGGGATCAATCAGCGACGTGATCACGATTTCAAGACGGGTTCCAATGTGTATACGGATCTTATCCAGACGAGCATTGCAATCAATTGTATGGATGGTCAGCCGTGGACATGTGACGACATCGGCAGTGACATGTTTGAATTATTTAGCATGTTGCGCCATGAACACAAGACTTATGGCTTCTTCAAAATGGAGAACATCGTCTTCTCTGAATTGCGAAAGTTAAAAGACAGTGCCCGACCTCAGAATTGGCTCTCTGTGGTGACATTTTCAGTAATGATGCAGCTCACTTGGAAAGTAGAGCAAGAAGCATCTACCTTAAAGAGCCTGGTGATCAACCTTGAAGATGTATAACGGAGATGCTATACTTATGGCCGAAGGAGCTTTCGTATGACCACATATAAAGAGCCAAGAATTGAAATTGAGCAACAGTTCACTGCTGCCGCGTCTAATACATATCTAACCGACCTCCGTGGGTGTATCGTCGCTCCCTTCTATGACATCGTAGAAGAAGAGACTGCAGGCACCTATGTGAACGCAGAGGAAGAGTACGCTTGGGCCTCCGTTCGTCCAGTCGACGTGCGTACCGGAACCAATGCTGACGAGATTACCTATCCGTTGACCGTGGTCCTCAAAGACGCGCTGACGGAAGTGAAATCCAACGAGACGGGGGGCCAGCTTGGATCCAGCACGGACTCTTTTGTGTTCAGCGATTCGAGTGATCCGTTTACCTATCCCCTGCCTGCTGGAACGGACATGTTTCTGAAATTCGACAGTGGATCGTATACGCATACCACTGGCGAGACGGCTCTGGCGCTTAGTGCTACAGAGGCGTTTCTTCCCTATAATAACGTTAGCGCCCTTGGGCTTGTTCCTCCTGATGGAAATGGAATTACACAAGGCGCAGTAACCGCTGATCTCGTTGGTGTGTATGCTTCTCTTGGTGGACAAAAGGTCGTACCTGGAGAGGCAATGCCGGCGACTGGGTATCTGTGGATCCACGATGCGTCTGCGCCTTTCATCGCAGCCCCTCTTGTTTTTGATGCACACGCAACTACTTGCGACGCTACTGCAGCTCAGGAAGAACTTCATACCCTCACATCCACTCCCCCGACATTCTACACAGGTCTCGATTTCATTTCCGAGGCCGTAACGAATGTCACTGTCTATAATCTAGTTCTGGCTCCGAAGTTCGCGAAGGTTGTGTCTGATCCTTCTTCCACGGTGATGTATATTTATTCGACAGACATGCACGGCGCGGGACCCATGAGTTCCGTCGTCATTGATCGCATCGCCCTGACCGCCTCCGAGATCTCTCTGATGCGTCGGGTACGTTCTGTGACCAGCGACCATCAGTGCTCGGTGTATGTCGCTAAGACCGGTGTTGTGTATTCCGCCATTGTCTACGACATCTTCGAAAAGGCAGATTACTCCATCCCCATCAATGACTTCACCGCCTGGGATATCACGCTCACGTCTACTGGCGTGATCCTGCCAATCAACATGCAGACTCCGGCTGGTCTTCCGGTCACATCGGCGGATGTCTACCTGACCTATCGTGCGCTGCGTACCGATCTGGAAAACGAGCTGGACTACTACGAGAATACAGACGCCGTGACGACTGAGTTTACTACGGTGAACAAGTACAATACGGGCGCCTACATGCTCTACCTGGCGCTCACGCAGTCCAAGGGCAAGCAGGTATATGCAACTGGCTTGGGAACAGAGTTCTATACGGATGTCGCGGGAGCATTTATCTCGGCGCTCTCCTACCTGGAAGACAAGCGTGTCTATGCAGTTACATGTGCCTCAATGCTTCCTGCTGTGCACATTGCCGTAGCGGCCCATGTCGCCAAGTGCAGCACTGCAGAAGAGAGTGCCTGGCGTATCGGTATCAACTCGCACACTATGAGCGAGTACGAGCTCCTGCATGCTTCCCAGCTCACGGGTGCTGGCTATGTCGATGTCTATCGTGAGGGCTTTACGGGCAACCGCTTTGTGGACGCCTCTGCGACCTTCCTGTTTGACAATGTGTCTGCTGGTGACTGTGTGTACATTACCGGATGGACGGGGATTACTCCTGTAGAGGTTGCCGACATGACAATTGCCGGCGGACTTGGCGATGGCGTCGTGACGGCCACCACATGGGGGACTTCGGACTCCACCTTGAGCATCACAGGGATTACGCTTCCTGCCGGGTTCTCTGTTTCGAGCCTTCGCAACAAGACCATTATGATGACGTTCTCTGGCGGGGTATTCGATACTTCACTAGATACGGGAGAGTACTCTGATCATACGAGGACCGATGCGAAACTTGCGACTACACTGAAGACCTATGCAAACTTCGGTTACAAGGTCATCAGCGCCAGCCTTTCCGGAACCACGCTGACACTTCATGTGTATGCCACTGATACTAGCATTGGGGATCCCAGTACAGAGGTTGTCACCGCCCTTACTGCCTACGACGGCCCCATGGCTCTTCGTGACGAGACTGCGATCCTGAACAACTACATCGAGATCGGATCGGTTGTCTCTGAGGATATGCTCCTGGCCACCTTCAAGAGCGGCTATACGGGTATCTACACAGGAGTGTCCTACGAGACTCGTGATCACTACGATCGTGATGAGCTGGCTACGGTCTATGCGGCCTACACTTCGTCCTTCGATACTCGTCGCATGAACTTCACATTCCCGCATGTGTATCAGGATTCCGATGGAACCCTGCTGCCTGGCTATTTCATCTCCGCAGGTGAGGCCGGCTGGATTGGTGGATCGTATCCTCATCAGTCGATCACCTCGCAGAACTTGCAGGGATACTACCGTTTGCTGTACTCGAACAAGTACTTCAAGAAGTCACAGCTAAATATTATCGCTGGCGGTGGTGTCACGATCTACACGCAGGAAGTTGACAACGCAGGAATCACCTGTCGTCATCAGCTTACTACGGATATGGCATCGATCCTCACGCAGGAGAACAGCATCACTCGTTCGGTGGATACCGGATCATACATGCTTCTGGATGCCATGAATCCCATGAAGGGGCGTTACAATATCGTGGATGATCTGTACACGGTCATCAACACGAAGGTAAATGCCATCCGGATGCTGCTGTGTGAAACCAAGTACTCTCGATACGGCTCGATCCTGAAAAAGTACGAAGTGGTGCAATTGATCCAGGATCCGACAGCACAGGATGGACTCTATGTCGAGATCGAATGTGAAACACAAAAACCCTTTAACAGAGCCCGTGTGCTAATTAAGGTGAGCTAATGGATACAGGCGCAACTACCTCCGTAACCAACTGGGATTTCAACCAGTTCCATGTCCAGGCCGAGCTCACGGGTGGTGACTTCATCTCCTCTGAGTCCACTCTGATTGCCGCCGGGCCTCCGGAGCTCGCAATGACGGGCGTTACTAGGTTTTCAGACGAAGAGTCCGGTGAACTTGAGCCGGGAGAGGCCGTATATCCGCTGGGAGTCCTAGAGTCCTTTGGTATCACTCAGGCTTGCCAGAACCAGAAGCTCTTTGAGATTGGGTCTTCTCGTTCGTACACCGTCTCTGGCAAGGTGATGGGATCTATTTCGGTTGCCCGTGCTCTGTACAACGGTGCCTCCCTTCTGAAGATCATGTATGCGTACTATCGCCAAACTCGCAGTGGTTACCCTCGCTTTAACCATCAACTTCCCGACGCAGTCATCGGCACCACGGGCATTCCGGATCCCAATCGTCAGCTTCTGACAGGTGACTATCAGAAGGATTTGCTGCTGATCAAGAACAATCCTGGCTATGGCAATTTCATGATGAACCTGGCATCGGATCTGTTCAAGCAGCCGACTGGTCTCATGATGTACATGCGATCCTCTCGTGACATCGACTTTGGTGCGATCTATTCCGAGAATGTTCATGTCACTGGTCATCAGATGAGCATCAACGCCGGCGTGAACGTCATTATGGAGAGCTGCAGCATGGAGTTCGAGCGCATCGTTCCCGTGGAAGTTACCCTGCGTCCGTATACGACTGCTGTTCTCGCCAACTAGGAGTTGAGATGATCACTCTCACCAAGCAATCCGCGCTGTCCCCCATTAGTGTCGCTCGTTCAGGTGGCCTTATGGCAGGAGTCGGTACCGCACTAGGGTTGCCTCTGGTGTATCAGATGCTTGCTAAACCTCTTGTTGGCCCTAGCGTTATAGATAAGGCAATCGACTCGACTTACGGGAAGATCCCTATGCTTGGGAAGCATCTCTACGGTGCAGGTTCAGAGGTCATTCCGGGACTTGAGAAGATCACGGATCCTAGTGTTCGTTCACAGCTCATGCGTACGGGGACAGGTCTATTTAGTCCCAAGGGAACCATGCATGGAAGTGAAGCCGTCAAGCATCACTTGATGTCTAACATCAGTGTGAACGAACGGGATAGGAACAATCCTCTTTTCAAGAACATCCGCGAGCTTTCTACTAACCCCGACTCTTCCAAGGCCTATCAACAGGCAGTCGAAGAGGGCCGTACAGCCTATATCAATTTCGACAAGGGTCAGCAGGGACGATACAAGAACCTCTTATCCAGTCGTCAGAATAAGTCAGTGGATAAACAGCAAGGTGAGTTCCTGGACGCCATGGTAGGCGCTGGGGTTCACGGATGGAGTGGACGATGAATCTATTTAACGTACTTGTAAATATTGAACTGCAGAAGTTAGCGGCGGAGGATAAAGAGAGATGGAAAGTCGACGACAGCGGGGGCAAATCTCCCGCAGAGGGCTACGGACCTATTGGAAAGTTTGGTCCGCGAGCAGACTCTAAAAGCCCCCACCCGCCTAAGAAAGAAATGGAGCCCGGACGATATCGGAGCGAAGGTACAATGAGGGATAATGGCCGAGGCTTCGGACGGAGACATGTCAATGGAAACACATATATGCCTTATTATAGAGGAGAGAGCCACCTTGACCCGCAAGGTCGTGAACGTATGATTGGTGAATTGTCTTTTATTAAAGAAGAATGATCAACGTCCCGTTAGAACCGCAGCTTTTTCAGTCCCGTCACGATCTTCCCTTTCATATATTCTAAATCCGTAGGAAAATCATAGAACTTCTCAACGATGACCGTGAAGGCCGGGAGCTTCGTGCTGTCCGGTGGGTAGATCGTGATGTAGGTATCCTTATCCGTCACAGACACGTTTTTCTTTGGGAGTAATCCGTCCAAGATCGCCATGATCTTACGTGCGGGGCTGCCTTCTGTCTTGGCAACTGCTTCCTCCAGAGGAATAGGGCGTTTGGGGAAGATCTGAATGATCAAGTCGTCATGTTTCTTCGTGCTCTCCACCCTTACGTCCTGGGCCTCGTCCAATTCGTACAATAGTGGGCGGGTTACTTTTTGTTGCTGCATCAAAAATCTCCTTGAAGCTACCAGCTTCGGTAAATGCGTGACCATACATCACAAATGCTATTCCGCCAGATTCGGCGATCTTTGTCAACTCATATTCCTGTAATGCACGGGTATCCTTGCCTTCTCGTTTGACCTCAATTCCCAGAAACCTTCCCTCTACACTGCCAATAAAGTCAGGTATACCGGCCCGAAAGCGATCGGTAGTTCGATAGATCCATGCCTTAGGATAACTCTCCTTAATCCACTTTTCGATCTTCGGGTAGCTCTTCGATTCCTTTGACGATCCGGTAGCCTTTTTTAATGAGCTGCTCATAGTATTTCTCGATCATCCTTTCGCTGTTGTTGCCAAGGAATTCCTTGGTGTCATACATAAATGAATCTTTGGTGCTTTTCTCCATGTGAACTCCTGATATCTAAATACGGGGGCCGGCTTGCGCCGACCCCCTAAAAAAGACTATTCTTCTGTGTTTTCTTCTTCGTCGTCGTCATCCTGGCCCTTGTGGTATCCGAATTTTGTACTCGCTTTGTATTCTTTCGGGATCATGTCTTTGAGCTCCTTAGGTAGTTTCTTGAATTCCGTCGCTCCAACTTTTAAGATAGAAACAAGACTAGGCGCCTGTTTGAGGCGATCCAAGACGTCCTGGGCATTTACAATGAGACGCTTGGTCTCTTTGTAGCCATAGAACTCGCTGTCATTCAACTCGACCTTACCATACTTATTTACAAAACCCTTCAATTGCTTACTGATGACTTCCATCTGACGCTTCATTACGTGATACTTTTGGGCCATGGACAATGCGTCTTCATAGGACTTGATGATATCGAGTGATGCCTCTGCAGCCGGACACGTCATTGCATGACGACAGTACATACAGACTTTACCTGGCATGGCTTTGCCGAGCTCTTGTGCCCATGCCTGTTCTGCTGCAATGATAAAGGCGTTCTCGATATTAGCGATTTGCATTCGTGTTACGGGGAAGTCTGACTTCATCTGCTTTCCGTAACGAATAAAATAGATCGCACGTATGAACTCTTCAATCTCCGGATAGGTTCGCGACATCGCCCAGCAATAGAAATCCAACTGGGGAGTATCCGGACTGTAGATCATCCACGAAGACTTGTTGTCATTGATGATCATCGAGTTCTTGTTGGCCATTAATACCTGATCGATACGACCGCGATAGGCGGCTGTGTCATACTCACAAGGATTCAGAAATTCATCCAGGCCAAACTTATACTCAGAAAATGCGATATCCTTATATGGAAAGTTCGCAATATATTTGAGTGCAGCCTTACGGATTCCTACATGGTCTGCCGTGACGTGCTTCTTGATAAAGCCATTCAGCAGCTCGTCGTCGATGTTCTGGTTCTTGTGATTATTGATCTCGTCAATAACTTCATGAGCTTCCGACCCGAACTCTGTGAACTCGAACTCGGGTGTATTATAGTTCTTGTCTCCTTCCGTATAGAGTTTCAGTGCAAGCCCGCACCGCGCCACCTCTAGCTTGGAGTAACTGATCGAAAACGGAACGGTCATTCCTTTTCCTCGGCCTCTTTGTTCACGATCGCCATCCGGGTACGCAGGCGTTCCTTGATCACCGCAATGTCGCCATCATAAGCAATAAACGACTGGCGCGCTCCGGCTTCCTTCATGCCCAGGACACCGATCATCTCGATGATTTTAGGATCGTTAAAACATGCCTGAATCTTCTCATCCATCATTGGGCCTTCGACAACGACTTTATCCGGAGCCGGAGCCTTCAGGGACTGTTTCCCCACAGGGTTCTTCCCGCCGGCCTCGTAGAACTTGCCCCATAGACCATAGTGAGGATTGTCGATGATCTGATTGCGGCCATTCTTAGGGGCATAGAGATTCGTGTTATCACGAAGGACCTCTGCAGAGAACACACCGCCCTCTTCGAACAGGCGCAGTTGGATGTTCGCATCGTACGTGATGGACTTCTCCATCTTGAACGTCTTGCCTTCGCTCTTCTTGGTGACCGGATTGATCTTGTCCGTCTCATGAGCCGTGATTACGCGGACCATGGGGGAGTTGCGGATCTTGGTCATAATGCGCTGCAGGGGTCCCTTGATCGTACGCCATTCCAGAAGCTGAGTTGCATTGGCAAACAGTGCCTCATTGCCCTCCTGGTCAGTGGTCAGTTTGCGGTCCTCTTCATACTCAGTTTGCACATCTGCCCAGATGCGCGTGCCGGAATCGATGACCACGGTCTTGAAATGGTTGCCATCCAGGTAGCCCTCGTCATCCAGGGCCTTCAGCTTCGTGTGGAGATCGCCAACATCTGAGTACTCCAGGATCGTGAAATCGGTAGTCTGGTGCTTCGTTACCTGCATACGAGAGTACTCTACAGACTTACGTTCAATATCGATGAATAAAATGGGTCCAGGACAAGTGAGTGCGAACACTGTCTTTCCAACATTGGGTGGACCCCATACGAAGATTAAAGGAAATGAACTGGTGTCTTTTGCTTTTTTCAGGAAATCGATTGTCATTGACAGCGCCTCCTTTGGCGCATTTTTCTTGTACCACAAAGCTTCAAGTTATGGTATTCTTTTGTGTAGTTATGGAGGCCTCCTATGTTTGGCGTACTTTTGTCTAATGAACTGAGTAAATTGTCGCAAGAACTTCCCCAGCCCATTGGCGGAAAGATCCAGCGTAAGCCGGCTCCAATCACCCCTCCGGGTGGATATCCCCCGGCACCTGTCACCCCCTCGAATCCCTACGCGCCTATTCCTATGCAGGCGCAGAGTAACTTTAACCCAGGCTATAATAAGATGGCCTCACAGGAGTCTACAATGAATATGTTTGGTGTACTTGTTAACATGGAACTGCAGAAACTGGCTCAGGAAGCCCCGGGATCTGTTGATACCGATTCTCTGAAGAACAACCTGAACGACGTGATGAATAAAGCCAAGGGGAAGAAGCCCGCCAAGAAACCGGCCTGGAATCTCAATCCCATTACCGATAAAATGTAGCCAATGCCAACGCCTATCACTCCCTCTGACGTGAATGCATTTAACCCCAAAAGGTTACCCATGCCTGCACCTCCAGTGGAAGTGCCCGCCGACATTCCGCCACCCACGCCCATTACGCCTGCCGATGTGAACACCTTCAAGCAGAAGGCCGTAGACAAGGTAGAGCCGTTTGCATTCTCGATAAACCCCCGTTCCGACATTGGGAGCCGCGATGACGCCATGAAAAGGAAGGTATAGCCATGAATCAGATTACAGGACAGGATGTTGGGGAGTTTTTGCAGAAGATCGCACTTGATCTCGGTAACATCCCTGACATGCGCAACCTTCCCGACATGAACGTGGATACCGACAAGGTGAAGAAGAATCTGAATATGGCTAATATCGGTGGGCTTGACGTCAATAAGGTCAATTCTAATCTTCAGGCTGCACGTCCGAAGTTCCCGAAGCTGTCGTAATCTTCTCCTCTGTTAACTTATCACTCTCTTCAATGGCCTTTCTGGCCGATGCAAATAAATTGTCGTCCCACTTGGGCGGGGTGAACTTCGCAGCTTCCTCTGCAATAGTCAGAGCCAGCAGCATCGCCTCCTTCTTCCCAGCTTTACCCTTCACATAAAAGAAAATACTGATGCCAAGACAAACCGCAGAGATTCCATATAGTATGTAAGCCATGCTGTCCCTCCTGGCACCAGTATACCACTATTGAACAAACCTGAAAATTTCATTCGACGCGAACATGAGGTCGTCGGTCTCGATGATCTTGTCCGATAACTTCTTGAGGGAATCCACGTCCCCTCCGATGAGAACGCTCATGATGTTGCACTTGGCAAATGTCGTTCGCCATCGATCCGGGTCCCTCACGTCAAATCCTCCATCTGTAATGATGATCACGTCGGAGTCTTTGCTGACCTTTGTCGCTGCCCACTGGAGTGCCGGCTCAATGACCGTACCGCCATCGGGCTTAAACTCCACGAACTCCATGACATTCCCGCGATCGTGCGAGAACTCATAGATCACCTTCCCATTGAACAGACACGCTGCGAACTTCCGATGTTCCTTACGCATTTGCCCGTAGAGCGCGACGACAATGGCCTTTGCAATCACATGTCTGTCCATATATCCCATGGACCCCGAGAAATCCACACAGACGACGACGTCTCCCTTCTCCTTGGGTTCTTTCGACTTCACATCTCGCATGAGCAGCTCTTCATTAATGAACTTCAGATCAAAGAGATCGTCGTCCATATGCTCAACGAGCAACGCTCGGGAGATATCGCTCCCTAGTACAATGTCCGAACTCTCCGTGCGAGAGTACGTCTCGATATTCTTCTTCTCTCTGGCATAGGAGTTTTCCAGGTTACCGCACAACTGAAAGAACTTCATGAGCTCCTTGTCGTACTGCGCCCTCTTGAAGGCCTTGAGGTAATCCCGGGTGCTGTCGTGCTTCAGGCGTTCCTCTGTGGTTCCCGGACACTCGACGAGCATGTCGAACTTCTCCATGTTATCGTTCAGGCCATTTACGACAGATCGGACGGCCGCACGGATATTCTCATGGGGAATGTCAACCTTTCCCGCCTTCTCCTTGGCAGACGCCAGCTTATTCTCTAGCTTCGACCCGACTTTCTCTAGTTGCTTGGGATCTACATCTTTATGCATCCACTGCTTCATCTCCTCATCGAGACCCTCCAGTGCCTCTTGGGCCTTCTCGATTTCTTCGATGTTGTCCAGCTTGACCTCTGGGAGATGGGGAACAATGGATTTCAGGATCTCTACGGTGGATATCGCCGCCTTAATGGGGTCACGGCCGGCTTTGGCATGCAGTGTCTTGATCTCTTCAATTTCACTGATGCATTCATGCAGATCCGCCGCCCATTGATACCAATAGGGAATATTCTCCGCCTTCATCATGTTCATGCTGTAGATACGACTGAACACTTCCTTCGAAAACCGATTGAATTCTGGGTAGTTCTTTGACACCTCCTGAATGATGTTCTGTAGATCTTGCGAGCTTCTATACACGGACTCATAGAGCGTTCCGTGATAGATGGGAACATCATAGGCGAGTTCGATCATAGGTTCATCTCCTGGGCCAACTTGGCACGAATCTTTCCAGCCGTGATCAGGATATCCTCATAGGTGGACTTCACCCGAGGAGCATTCGATTCCTTAACGATCACCTCGCAGCGTTTGAGGATATCGTTCTTGTCCTGATTGATCGCCAGCATGATGTCATCCTTGGCGCCATAGGTCCCACGAGCCGTGTCGATACGATTCCGCAGCTCGGTCATCGCGTCCTGCAGCTTACGGATCTCCACGATACCCGGAGAGGCCACAGAGATCACGACGTCCGATACCTTCGACCGCTGCTCCGGCTTGTCCCACATCGTGTGTTCAAGAATCAAGAAATCCTCGGTCGTCACTTCCTTACGATCATTCAAATAGGCATTAGCCTTCATCGCATGGAAGATCTGGAGGTCCCGTCGTTCGGACACGGTGATGCCATGGGAATGCTTAAGGGTATTGGAGATCTCCCAATACTTCTTGCGGAGCTCTACAGGGAAAGCAACCTGCGGGAAGTGCATCTGCGCGGTACCCAGAACATTAGCCGATTCTTCTGCGGTGGCTTCGTACAGTCCCACATAGGCCCCCGATCGAGAGGCAAGAATCTCACGTTCGTCGAAGTCCAAAGAACGGACGTCATGACGGAACAAAAAGCGGTCATAGAGAGCGTTCAGCTCAGGACCCTCTATCAGCTCATTAGAGGCACCGATGACCATCTGAAGGGGAATGGGCACCTCTACGCCTTCCTCCTTGTACACGCGCTCGTTGAGGGCATTCAGGAGGGCATTCAGTGTCGCGCTGTTGCACTTGAAGATTTCATCCAGGAAAGCCGTCTTCGCCTCAAGCAGAGTGCCCTTACGAATGCGAATGTAGCGATCGTTCTCCTTGTACGACTTGATGCTGAAGGGGCCGAAGATCTCACTGACCGATGTCTCCTTGGTCATGAGATGCGTGTAGTGACCTCCGCAGCCAATCATCTGAGAGAAGATCTTGGCGAGAAAAGTCTTTCCAGTTCCCGGCTTCCCTACGAGAAGGATGTTGCTTCCCGTGAGCCATGCGAGAATGAGACTATCGATCTCCGCCTCACGACCAATGAAGAGTTTGTTCAAATCTGCTCTGATTTTCGTTAGCATTTTCTACTCCTTGAGTTGTCCAGCCTTCTTGAGGCGCTTGATATAGGATTCCCAGTCTGCACGAGAGATCTTCTCAATGGCTTCGGGGACTCCGTTACGTTCGTGAACAATAAATTCTCCATCATAGTAGATGGTGACTACGCCTGCCTCGTCAAAGAAGGCGACGTATTGATCATGGATCCCGCTGAACATGTAGCGCATTCCTGGTTCGCACTGGATGAAATACTTGTAGTATCTCCATTGCTCCCCTGGTGTGCCCGTCTTGATGAAGTCCTCAATATTTTTGCAGCTCCGATCATTGCGGGAGATCACTTCCTCTCGGAAGATAAAATCCTGCGTAAAAATGGTGAACTTCTCTGATTTCACGAATGCCAGGAACTCCTTATCGGAGAATCCCGAGAAGTCGTCGATGTATCCATATCTCCTCTGCAGGACATCTCGCAGTCGCGGATCGTCCGTTTGCATGATCTCGATAAAATCTGTAGGGGATCGAAAGAATTTCATTTGACTTAACCTCTCGGTACTTGTATGGTTCTTGGCTAGGAAGGTGAAGAATGATTATACTGACAGCAACTACTCCATATGATCCCGCCTGGGACGAAGTGACGATGCCATCTAATATCGGAGGAGACTCCCGGCGAACCATTTGCTTATACAAAACCGTCGCAGGAACATGTGACGGCGTCTATAGTGTCTGGGCTCGCAAGGGAACGAATCCCTGGGTTCGCTTAGGTGCGGCTATTACAGTGGCCGCATCTGTACAAGGACATTCCATCGTCAATATGGAATCAATTAATAGTTTTGACAAAATCTATGTGTCCGCTGCCGCCGGCGCGAATGCAGACCGGTGGTTCCTTACATCCGGTGGTAACATGGGCTACGAATAGGAGACAAACATGAATCAAGCCATCGACTTCATTGAAAAATTCATTGAACAACGTTCCACTGCTAACTTGGCAGAGTACAAGCAGGTTCTGACCGCCCTGGCGGATCTCCGGAAGTTCGTCTCCGAAGACCCGCGCAGTAACACGGTTCCCTCTGGAAAAGTACCCTACCCCGGCAAACTCGGAACCGACGAGACTAATTAACCTTCGTTTTTAGTTTACCCAATACAAACGCAGAGAGCTTCGATGAGCCACAGGGGAGAGAGCTGATCATCTCCAATTCGTCAGCCGTTACAGACCGCATCTTGTCGATGAGTTTTACGCACTGGTACGCCGGCTGGATGGATTTGTCATTCTCGATCTTCGCGTACTCACCCATAAGTTGAATCATCTCTGCGGAGACGTCGATATCAGGCTCGGCGACCATAGCCTCAATCTCTTTGAGCAGTTCGTCGATTGCAGGAGATGCCTCATTGACCACGTTGATATTGAACTGTACTTTGACTGTCAGCTCAACATTATCAAAGTCGAAGACGATCCCTTCGTATTGCTCAGGGAACATCAGTACGCCATACTGGACGATATAGGCAGGCGACACATTAGCCACCTGCGGAAGGGTGTTTGGGTCAATGAAGAAGACACATGAAAAATGCTCATCCCTCCATTTGGCAAGCAGTCTATACATGTAGATGTTTTGATCCTCAACGAGCTCTGCCTCCGGGATGCTGTCGAAGACAAGTGAGCTGGTTACATACTTATACCCCGCGAATACTGGGGCAATAAATGGTTGGAATTTGATCATTTTTTCTCCATCATTCGAGGTGAGGTCACGTCCTGTCGGTTACGCGCCTTTAGATAAATACTGTCTGGAACTACATACATCACGTCTTCAACCGGCTTCATGGTCTTGGGTCCGGCATGAGGCATAAGAACTTCTCCATTGGGCATTGCGATCTCTTCATTGGTGTAGTTTCGGAAACAGACCATTATGAACAACCTCCAGACGCACCGCACACGGTGCAGAGATGGCACTTTCCGGTCATGCGCATGACATTGCCGCATTCCGTACAGGTGCGAGTATTATCTAGTTC